>ENA-ORPH01000026-ORPH01000026.1-human-gut-metagenome-genome-assembly--contig:-NODE-26-length-159047-cov-15.040656_pt1 | contig 159047 bp, 133 predicted proteins | sample MGYA00242142_ERZ509074 | MGnify/ENA primary metagenome ERZ509074 (study PRJEB26280, sample SAMEA2338724) | human gut metagenome | biome: human gut; feature: human-associated habitat; material...
GCATCTCCGAGTGCGGGCGGTACACCTTCACATATTGCTTTGCAGTATATCCGAATACCGGTTCTTTATCCGTCGCCACAATGCTGAACGGTTTCCCTTCGTTATTCTCGCTGCTGAACTTCTTCAACGAAACCACCCGGAACAATTTCAGCACCTCTTGCGTGATACCACTTTCTCCCCAAAAGGCAAGTTCCGCAGCCGTAAAGCTCTTTTTTCGGTACATGTGTAACTTCCGCAATCACCGGAACAGATGTAGTAGAGGAAATTCTCATTTCGGACTTGTCAGATAAGCCCAAGTGCATATCCCGATCAATGATAGCCAGTATTTGCACAAAGTCTTTAGGTTCTTTACAATTCAGTCCGTTTAGCTTGCCGACCAACGCAAAACAGTCCCCCGAATAATCATCATTTCCGAAATCCTTCATTTTGTACATTCCGTTTCTCCGGTCAAAATACACATTACACGAAGCCTTGCTATCTTTGTACAGCGGATTTAAGAAATTACGTCCGAGTTTAAAAGAGAAAGGGATATAATACTTGAAAACCGCCAACCCCTTATCCGTTAGCAGAAGAATATCCTCTTTATCCATTCTCGTTATCATTCAAGAAATAATTCCTCCGAAAATTCTCCCTATCCTGTGGTTTGCATTTGATGATGCGTTCATTCAGTCCCCGTTCTATTTCCGAAAGTTTATAAAGACACCGCCCTCTCAGCATAGAGTAACTTATCAGGTTTTCGTTTCTCAATCGTTGTAATGTGCGTGTACTTATATTCAGGGCATCCGCCACCTGATTACTATCCAGCCACACCTCATTTTCCTCTTTGGGCATAACCTGTGCCTTTGCCACGAAGTCGGCAATTCGTTGAATTTTCCCGACAAGGTCTTTATACACCTTGCTATCCATTGTTATTACTTCCATATTACAGTTATCATTTTAATTTGCTGCAAAGTTCATCCAATAGTGCCGGAGCATTTGCCAACTTGTTACCAACTTGGCATAACTTTTTTTTCAATATCTGAATATGTAGCATAGCGGGAGGGAGGTACAGTGCAAGTCAGAATCTGGTGCAAGGTGCAAGCCTATACTTATATATATAGGCTCGCACCTTACACCGGAAAAATATTTTTATCTATTTAATACTCAAATAGTTTGGTAGATTAAAAGGAAAGTTGTAGTTTTGAACCCGGAAAGTTAAGCAGACACAACGGTGTCATAAGCAGACAAATCAACATTTTGGAAATCGTTACTAAATCGTTACGGTACGATTTTAGTAGTTTAGAAAGCATTTGTGTTTCAAACACATACAGCCATAAAGTGAAAATCCCAAGCGGATCACACAAAAGGAACTTTGAAAGTTCCTTTTTTTTATTCAAAGAAGGCTAAAGCATCTGATTGATAGCTCCTTACAAATCAAAACACAAAGAAGACTTTAACTAAATAACTATATCTAAACCATTCGTTATGAAGAGAAAATTACTATTGCTGGCCCTTTTGGCCTTATCCTTATCTGCCGTTCAGGCTCAAACCAAACTCAAATGGAACGCTTTGTATTGGGCTATGGGTGTAGTGAACATGTCAGCAGAAACCAAACTTACAGATAAGTGGACATTCAATGGAGATGCCGTATACTCACCCTGGAAAAGCATCGAGGGCAACCCTATGAGATTCGGCCAATTAATTGTAGAAGGCAGATATTACCCTAAAGGAGCATTCAACGGACTCTATGTAGGAGGATATGGCAGTTATCACAGACTGTTTAAATTCACAAAATGGAATTATATCAATCATGATAAATATCAAAAAGGCAATGGCATGTCTTTCGGAGCAACTTTAGGCTATCAAATTAAAATAAACGACCGTTGGGCAGTAGACCTTTTCGCAAGCTATGGATGGCAACATTCCAGATATAAAGGTTATATAAAATCTACCGGAGAAATGTATGTGGGCAAAAATGCCAGCGCCGAATGGTTACCCTACAAATTAGGTGCATCTTTTGTTTACCGACTGGTAAAATAATTCTAAATATCATTAAATAAGCACGTACCTGATTATCTTTATCAGTACATTTGATTGTTACCCATATATATAATCCATAAAATATAAGTATGTATGAAAGCAATCCGAATTATTTTTTCCTTATTGCTGATTATGGCAATCAGTATACCGACTCTTTCTGCACAAACTAAGAAAGAAAAGAAAGAGCTAAAGAAACAAGCGGTTGAAAAACTCATCACATCCGGGAAATATAAAATAGATGTGAACCGGGCACTTCCTGCAAGGGGACGGTCCGTGATGCTGACTTCTCCATATTCTGTAGAAATCAGAAACGATTCCATCATATCCCATCTACCTTATTATGGAAGGGCCTATTCAATTCCTTATGGTGGCGGAGAAGGGCTCAACTTCAAAGCTCCACTTACCGACTACAAGCTGGATTGGGATAAGAAAGGAACAGCAAAAATTAAATTCACGGCACGGAGCACGGAAGATAAATTCGATTTTGATATCGATATTTTTAGCAACGGCTCCTCTACCATATTCGTAAACATGCAAAACCGCCAGTCCATCAACTTTCAGGGAGAAGTAGATATGACGGAAAAAGAAATGGAAAAATAAGGTATATAACCTGCCAATGATTACCTTTGTGCAATGACATCCTAAATTTATGTACAAAGAATACCCACCATGCAGTCTGCTCTCCCCCTATATTGACAAATATTGGGAATTTAAAGGCAATCCTGAATATGGAATGCGCATCAACATACTTCCCGACGGATGCACGGATTTTATCTTCACCCTTGGAGAGGCTACACAGACGGTAGATGGCAGGCTAACCATGAAACCTTACCGTTCCTACTTCATTGGACCGATGAATAGTTACTCGGAACTGGTAGCTTATGCGGAAACCATTCATATGCTGGGAGTCCGTTTTCTACCTTCCGGATTATCACGTTTCATACAATTACCCCTGCACGAACTTACCAATCAAAGAATCTGTGCTGATGAAGTAACTAACTTCTTCGATGCCTCGTTTGCAGAAAGACTATGTGAAGAGGATAACTTTGGAGACAGAATAAAGATAATAGAAGAATTATTCATCAAGTCTTTATACAAATATGATCTACAGACGGACCCACAGATTGCGTTTGCCATAGAACAAATAAACCGTCATCAGGGAAAACTCCCGGTACAATCATTAGTGGAAGATATTTGTCTCTGCCAACGACAATTCGAACGTAAATTCAAAATGAATACAGGATATACTCCCAAAATATACAGCAGAATTATGCAATTCAAGAATGCGGTAGATTTATTGAGGAGTGCTACCTGCGATAACCTGTTATCTACTGCTGTTCATGCAGGATACTATGATGTCCCCCATCTTTCAAGAGAAATAAAAAGAATGTCAGGTAATACCCCCTACTCTTTTCTGGCCCTTCCTTCGCCGGAAGAAGAAGTCACGCTGACTTACGTAGAAGCGTAAATGTCGTTTTTATACAATGAAGGAATATCTCCGGCTACTTATATTTGCACCATTCAATTAACAAAACAGATTAAAAAGATGGAAACACTTGAAAAGAAAGCCACAGAAATGCTTCAAAAGAGCGAAGTAGTAGTTCTTACCTCTATTAACCAAGAGGGATATCCCCGCCCTGTACCAATGAGTATGGTTAAAGCCGAAGGTATTTCAACCGTTTGGATGTCAACCGGAAACGACTCATGGAAAACAGTTGATTTTCGAAAGAATCCGAAAGGTGGTTTATGTTTCTATGCCCAGGGAGACAGTGTTTGCATGACCGGTGATGTAGAAGTTATCACAGATGCAGACATCAAACAAGAACTTTGGCAAGACTGGTTCATCAACCATTTTCCCGGCGGCCCGACTGACCCGAACTATGTCATATTAAAGTTCAAGGCTAACCATGCCACTTACTGGATAGAGGGAAAGTTCATCCACAGAAAAGTTTAATGAGTATTAAGCTGTGTTCAATAAAAAGATAATCTATCGGAAATTAACTCAATAAAGAATATAAATTCATATATTTGCGTTTACTATAAAACGAACTTATATATGAAAATCAAAACTTTATTATTCCTGTTCATCTGTCTCTCTTTAAGTGCCTGCAAGGATGATGACGATCCAAGTGGTAACAGTGATCGTCCTGATACGCAGGCATGGATAGAGGATACCATGCGCGAACATTACTATTGGTACAATGAAATACCGGTAGCCGGCAAGCTGAATTATGCGAATGATCCGGAAACTTTCTTTTATTCATTACTGTCTGATAAAGACGGGAAAGTTCGTGGAAGCAAACACCAATATTTCTCCTATATCAAAGAACTCACAGGAGGAAATACGCGTAGTACGATAAATGAAGAGTATTCATACGGTTTTGAATTTACAGGTATTTATGCTGATAAAACACATCAGGATATACTTGCGCTCGTACTATATGTAGTAAAAGGTTCGCCGGCTGATGATGCCGGATTGCAACGAGGCGACTGGATTACAGAAATCAATGATGCTCCAGTGACAGATGCTAATTTTGCATCATTATCCGGTGGCGAAGCCTGTTCATTAACAATAGCCAAATGGGACCCGGCAACAAAAAAGTTTGTGCTTCAGAATGAAAAAATAAATTTAGCATCAGCCCGGAAAGTTGAAGATGATCCGGTATATACATGGAATGTCATCGAAAGTCCGGTCAAAAATAAAAAAGTAGGTTATCTGCTTTACAACCATTTCACTGCAGGGAAAAGCGATGATGACACGTCTTACGACGACCATTTAAAATCTCTTTCAGGCTCTGACTTTAACGGAGTGGATGAATTTGTCTTGGATTTACGGTACAACAATGGTGGAGCATTATCTTCCGGTATCTTATTATGTACCATTCTCCAACCGGGAAATCAAGTTGGCAACAAATTAGGTTACCTACAATACAATGATAAACAAAAAAACAAAAAGGTCCAATTTAATACAAACAAAAGTTTGCTCGGATCAAACGGGAAAAACCTGAACCTAAAAACACTGTATGTATTAGTAAGTAGTTCCAGTGCATCCGCTTCGGAAATGGTGATCAACTCATTGGAACCTTTTATGAATGTTGTGGTAATTGGAGAAACAACTGTAGGTAAAAACGTCGGTTCACTGGAATATACAAGCGACGACAAAAAGTGGGAGATGCACCCTATTGTTTGTCAAATATACAATTCAGTAGACTTTACTGATTATGCTGATGGAATAGCGCCGGATGTACAACTTGACGAAGCATTCACATACGTTGATGCTCAAACTGTATCTCCCATTGAAATGTTTCCTTTAGGAGATCCGAATGAACACTTATTTAAAGCTGCCATAGACCTGATTGACGGAAAAACCACCCTCACCCGGAGTATAGATGCACCGGGCACAGTCGCTTACAAAAAGGTTCCCGGTAACTCAATAGACAGAAAAGCAACCGGCAGTGTGATTATTAACAAATAATCCGTAAATTTGCAGTCCGAAATTTACAGACTGTAAATCATGCAAGGAACAAAGAATCTGACTAAAGGGCCTATCAATCGCCAGTTATTTAATCTGGCGATACCTATTATGGCTACTTCCTTTATCCAGATGGCGTACAGCCTGACGGACATGGCATGGGTGGGCCGTTTAGGCAGCGAAGCAGTTGCTGCTGTCGGTGCAGTAGGTATACTCACCTGGATGTCCGGTTCCATAGCCTTGCTGAATAAAGTAGGTTCTGAAGTCAGCGTAGGGCAATCTATCGGGGCTCGTAGCGAACAAGATGCACGGCAATTCGCTTCGCATAATATCAGTATTGCCCTGCTCATTTCTGTATGCTGGGCAGCCCTGTTATTTCTATTTGCCGATCCTATCCTGCATATATTCGAACTGAAAGAGCATATCACACAGAATGCCGTAACTTACCTACGTATTGTCTCAACAGGATTACCTTTCGTATTTTTATCGGCCGCCTTCACAGGAATATACAATGCGGCAGGACGAAGCAAGACACCTTTCTACATCAGTGGTACCGGATTGATAATGAATATCATACTCGACCCGTTATTTATCTTCGGTTTTGGCTGGGGAACAGTGGGTGCAGCCCTCGCCACATGGTTATCCGAAGCTACAGTATTCGGTATTTTCATTTATCAGCTACGGTATAAAGACAATCTGCTGGGAGGCTTCCCTTTTCTTACCCGTCTTAAAAAGAAATACACCCACCGTATATTCAAGCTCGGGCTTCCGGTAGCTACGCTGAATACCTTGTTTGCCTTTGTCAATATGTTCCTTTCGCGTACGGCTTCGGAACAAGGGGGACATATCGGACTTATGGCTTTCACTACCGGAGGACAAATAGAAGCCATTACCTGGAATACCTCGCAAGGTTTCTCTACCGCATTAAGTACCTTCATTGCACAGAATTATGCTGCCGGAGAAAAATCAAGAGTAAAAAAGGCCTGGCGCACTACACTCTGGATGACATCTATATTCGGTACCCTATGCTCATTACTCTTCATTTTCTTTGGAAGTGAAGTGTTTTCCATTTTCGTACCCGAACCGGAGGCTTTCCGCGTAGGTGGTGATTTCCTGCGTATAGACGGTTATTCACAGCTCTTCATGATGCTGGAAATTACCATGCAAGGCGTATTCTACGGATTGGGAAGAACAATTCCACCAGCCATCATCAGTATATCGTGCAACTATATGCGTATACCCGTAGCCCTGCTTCTGGTACACATGGGAATGGGGGTAGATGCTATATGGTGGGCCGTAAGTGCAACCACCATTGCTAAAGGATTTATCCTCACACTCTGGTTTATATTTATAAAAAGAAAAATTCTCTAAAAATGGAGAAGAAAAAGCCTAAACATAACATCAACATATTTGTTATATATCTAACTTTGCATTACAAACATAGTAACATTTTTAAAAGAACAAATTATGAAAAAGATGAAAATTAGTGTACTGTTATTGAGCGGTGCTATATTATTAGGAAGTTGCAGTACAATGAACAATACCGCAAAAGGCGGTGTGATTGGTGGTGGATCAGGCGCAGCAGCCGGTGCTATCATTGGCGGACTTATCGGTAAAGGTAAGGGCGCAGCTATCGGTGCGGCTGTCGGTGCGGCAGTAGGTACAGGTGCCGGTGTTGCCATTGGCCATAAGATGGATAAGAAAGCTGCCGAAGCTGCCAAAATTGAAGGTGCACAAGTAGAGAAAGTAACCGATACCAACGGACTTGCTGCTGTAAAAGTAACTTTCGAATCAGGCATCCTGTTTGGTTTTAATTCATCAGCATTGAGCAATACATCAAAAGCTTCTTTGCGCGAACTGGCCCAGATTCTGAAGGAAGACCCTACAACGGACATTGCTATCGTAGGCCATACAGATAAAGTAGGTACTTATGAAGCAAACATGAAAGTTTCAAAAGACCGTGCATATACTGTAGAAAACTATCTGCAGGATTGCGGCGTTTCTCCTGCACAATTCAAGCAAGTGGAAGGCGTAGGCTACAATCAGTATGATGACAGCATGACAGCCAGTCAAAACCGTCGTGTGGATATCTATATGTATGCCAGCGAACAGATGATTAAGAACGCAGAAGCAGGTAAATAAGCTACAAGATACAAAGCTACGAGCTACAAGTTGCTACGCAATGTTTTTTAGGAAAAAGCAAAGATTTTGCTATCACACCTAAAAGCGTCCGTACTTGTAGCTCGTAGTACGTTACTAACCAACAAAAGCCACGGCAATAAATATGAAGAAGGTTTTGCGAATCCTACGCAATCTGATACTCTTTTTCTTTATCTCCACTATTCTCACAGTGGTGATCTATCGTTTTATTCCCGTTTACTTCACTCCCCTTATGGTTATCCGTAGTACCCAACAGATTTTTAAAGGCGAAAAACCGGTCTGGCATCACAGTTGGGTTTCTTTTGATAAAATCTCTCCTCACCTGCCGATGGCGGTAATCGCTTCGGAAGACAATCGCTTTGCTACTCACAATGGTTTCGATTTCATAGAAATAAAAAAAGCTATGAAAGAGAATGAAACACGAAAGCGGAAGCGAGGAGCCAGTACCATCAGCCAACAGACTGCAAAAAATGTATTTCTTTGGCCCCAATCTTCATGGACGCGAAAAGGACTTGAAGTTTACTTCACCTGGCTTATTGAGCTCTGTTGGTCGAAAGAACGGATCATGGAAGTATATCTTAACTCTATCGAAATGGGAAAAGGTATTTATGGAGCAGAAGCTACCGCCAAATACAAGTTCCACACCACTGCTGCTAAACTAACAGCAGGTCAAAGTGCATTGATTGCAGCAACCCTTCCTAACCCCATACGCTTTGATTCCGCACACCCGTCAGCTTACATCCTGCGCAGACAGTCACAGATATTAAGGTTGATGAAGTTAGTTCCCAAATTCCCTCCAACAGAAAAAGCAGAAAAGAAAGCAGCCAAGAAGCAGAAGACAGAGAGGAAGAAAAAGAAATAATCTGTGTATATTTGTGGCATTAATATCTACGGGATGAAGAAGGTCTTGCCATTGTTTTTAATTTGCATACTTATCTGTTGTGGAGCACATGCCCAACGTACAGAAGTTTATAATCCGCATATACATACGGTGCAGGTCATCGCCAACAACGACTATATGGCTCCTGCCGTCATCCGGTTAGGTGAAGGTGAAACTGTAGAAATCTCATTCGACCACCTCACGCACGATTACCATCGTTATCAGTATGTCCTCACACATTGCAATGCAGACTGGACCCCGTCCGACCTTTCCGAAACAGAATACCTGGATGGTTTCAATGATAATCCGATAGAGGATCACGATATTTCCGTCAACACTACTCTGCCCTACACACACTATCGCCTAACGCTTCCTAATGACCAGGTACGTCCCAAACTTTCCGGTAACTATCGTCTGGTGGTTTATGATGATGCAGAGGGCAAGAATAAACCCGCTTTCAGCACTTGCTTCCGGATATTGGAGAAAGAGGTAAACATATCAGCACAAGTCAGCAGTGATACAGAGATAGATCGTAACAAGACCCATCAGCAAGTCAGCTTCAGTATCCAGCATAAGGGATATCCCATTCGTAACCCTCAGAATGAAATCAAAGTGCACGTTTTACAAGATAATCGTACAGACAACGAAGTTACCAATCTTCAACCTTCTTACGTTGGTCCTGACCAGTTACGCTACGAACATAACCGTGCGCTGATATTTCCAGCAAGAAACGAATATCGCCGTTTCGAAATGGTGAGTACACGATATGCCTCACAAGGTGTGGAAAGTATCCGCTATCATGCCCCTTACTATCACGTCACGCTGCAACCGGACCTGCCTCGTCTACTCAATTATAGTTATGACCAGGATCAAAATGGACGTTTTGTAATACGGTATGATGAAGCGGTGGATAACAATACGGAAGCAGATTACTTCTTTGTACATTTCTCTCTGTTATGGGAGAATCCGCTTACAGAGGGAAAGTTTTATCTGCAAGGAGCTTTCACGTATGATGATTTTAATGAAGAGAATCTGCTGAAATATAATCCGGAGACTCACGCTTATGAGTGTGCCCGATTGCTGAAGCAGGGAGCATATAATTACCAGTATCTGTATGTAGCCCCCGGAAGTACAGTAGGAAGCACCGCACAGGCAGAGGGGAATTTCTATGAAACGGAGAATGAATATCTGATACTTGTTTATCACCGGCCTTTTGGAGAGAGGTATGACCGACTGATTGGTATGCAACAGGTTAGTTATAAATAAGAAGCTACCTAAACAGGTATAAGAAGCAAGCTAAACAGGTATTTACCCAGCTCATTTTGCATCTAAACAGTAAGTCTTATAGAGTGTTGACCTTGGTTAACAGGCCTGTCAACGTTGGTTAACAGAACCGTCAACCAACGTTGACAGATCTGTTAACCAAGGTTGACACCCAATTATTCCTAAGAGCAAACGTTATATTCATTAGTCCTGAACAAAACAATCCCTTATATAGAACAAATGAATCAATAAGCTCTTAGTACGAATGCCCTCCGTCCTTCATCTCTTTCTCATTAATCTTATGTATATCAATGCTTCTCCAAGCATAGAAGATATACGCAAGCACAAATGGAACCAAGAAAGAAACATAGAACATCACCCTCAATGTAAACTCACTGGAACAGCTGTTTGCCAGCGTCAGTGAACTTTGCAAATCACTTGTAGAAGGATAATAAGCCGTATTATTGTAGCCCGCAACAAGCAGTAATGCCAACACTGTAAGTACCGTACCGATACCTGTAAACCAAATACCCTTATCAAATTTAGGCTTCAACAAACTCTTCCCAATACCAAAAAGCACTAGTACCACCCCAATAAGGAAAAGCACCAACACCACCGGCATTTCAATAAAGTTCGTCAGATACTTATAAGGCTCCATGAAGATTTCTCCCGTCTCCGGATTCACAGCATATCCATCCGCCAACAGTGTACGGATAACAAATGACAAAAAGAATACCAGGAACAACACCGAATTTCCTATCAGGGAACGACGGCTACGTGCCACCAAATCTTTATCATCAATATTATTAATAAAGTACAATGCACCCAAAATACGTGCAAGGAAGAATACAGCCAATCCCAACACTACATTCCATGGGTTAGCCAATGCATCCAGTCCGTGCCAGCCATTTGCCCAATGGCTGATAACAGGCATCACCGTATTCGTCATACTGGCTTTATTGATATAAAACTCCGAACCTGTAAAGAACGTAGCCACCGCACCACCAAGCAGCACCGGACCTACTACACCGTTAATCACCAGGAAAGTACGATATGTATTTTTTCCCAGCAGATTACCCGCCTTGCTCTGGAATTCATAACTGACAGCCTGCAACACAAAGCTAAACAGGATAATCATCCACAACCAGTATGCACCACCAAAACTCGTACTGTAAAACAATGGGAACGATGCAAAAAATGCACCGCCAAACGTAACTAACGTCGTAAATGTGAACTCCCATTTCCGCCCTGTAGAGTTAACCATCATCTTCCGATGTTCTTCCGTCTTACCCAGACAGAAGATAAGCGAATTACCTCCCTGCACAAACAGCAGGAATACAAGAAGGGCCCCCAGCAATGATACCACGAACCACCAATATTGTTGTAGAAAAACGTAAGACATGAACTTTAATTTTTAATTATTAATTTCTAATTATTAATTATTCTCCGGTCCTTTCTTTATTGCCTTCAACAGAATACCGATTTCTGCTATCAGCATAATAGTAAACAACACCAGGAAGATAAAGAATGTCGTCTGTACGGAACCCACATCCAGCTTAGAAATAGCCGCATTCACAGGCAACATATCCTGTATAGCCCACGGCTGACGTCCGCACTCTGCAACTACCCATCCGGCTTGTCCCGCCAGATAGCCCAACGGAATGGTCAGTAATGCAACCCAATGCATCCACTTCATCTTCGACAAATCACGCTTATATGCCAGGAACAGTATTACAATAAAGAACAATATAAAGTAACCACCCAGCATCACCATCACACGGAAAGCATAGAATGTCAACGGTACATTAGGTACCAGATCATTCACATCCTTAATATATCCATAGCCGAAATAAGCTACATTTTCTTTCAACGTTTTGGCCGCTATCTTCGCATCTTCCTCGTTACCTGCCGACTTGGCATCACGATAAGCTGCCAATGCAGCAATTGCTGTCTTCCCACGCTCTATCTTCTCTTCTGCGGAAAGTGCTTTGGTACCGTCTTTCAATTCATATCCACCCTCCAACAAGTCTGTAATACCGGGTACAAATGCATCCATTTTTCTTTCAGCAAGCAAAGAGAGCATCTTTGGTATCTCCATCCTGAACAGGAAAGGAGCCTGTCCGTCATCGTATGTCTTCTTTTCAGGATTCAGCATACCGATTGCTACCAATCCGGCCCCTTGCTGCCCCTCGTAATAACCTTCCATTGCTGCCAGCTTCATCGGCTGCGTTTGCGCCACCTGATAACCCGACCCATCACCGGTCCATGCAGAAAGCACAGCCGAAACCAAACCTACCCAGGCAGCAATCTTTATGCTTGACAATGCAAACTTCTTATCCCGTTTCTTCAGCAGGAACCAGCAGGCAACACCTACCACAAATACAGCACCCAGCACCCAACCGGACAACACGGTATGGAAAAACTTATTTACTGCTGTAGGTGATAATGCTACTGCCCAGAAATCTACCATCTCATTTCTCACCGTATCAGGATTGAATTCCATCCCCACCGGATTCTGCATCCATGCATTCGCCACAAGTATCCACCAAGCAGATATTGTGGCCCCCAATCCCGTCAGCCAGGTAGATGCCAGATGGAATTTCTTGCTCACCTTATCCCAGCCAAAGAACATGACTGCAATAAAAGTAGCTTCCATAAAGAAAGCCAAAATACCTTCGATGGCAAGTGGTGCTCCAAAAATGTCGCCCACAAACCAGCTGTAGTTACTCCAGTTGGTTCCGAACTCAAATTCAAGAATCAGTCCCGTGGCCACTCCCACGGCAAAGTTGATACCGAACAATTTCATCCAAAACTTGGCGGTGCGTTTCCAAAACTCATCCCCCGTACGATAATACATGGTCTCCATGATACCCATGATGACTGCCAGCCCCAATGTGAGCGGCACAAAAATCCAGTGATAAATGGCTGTCAGTGCGAATTGCGCCCTCGACCAGTCAATCAGAGAAGTGTTGATGTGTTCAAGCATAAGAAATCAAGTTATTAATTATGAAGTTATAAGTAATTTACAGTATTAAGCGCTGGTCAATCCGGAGTGGAAGAAGGAGGATCACCAAGAGCACGGTCAATAAGTTCCCTACTTACATATTCCTCTTTATCTTCGCCTACCGCAGACGAGTTCAGATAATTGGGGAAGAAGAATATACGCAATATGAAAAACATGATGAACAGTTTCACCAGAATAATGAGCCACAGAGTTTTCCCGAGCGTCATACCCCGGAATCCATCGACGTAAAACCGCCAGATTTTCTGGATTGTATTCTTCATAATAGAGAAATTATAATCATTACAAATATAAAACTTTTATATTCTAAATAACAAATAAAAGGGCAAAAAGTTAGTCATCGACACAAAAAAGCATTCCGGCGTCGAAAAATTCCGAACCGTCTATCTATTTTGCAGGGCATTTTACGACACTGTATCTTCGCAATCGTAAAACAATATAGCATAACGAAGATATGAGAAACGTAAGAAGATTGACAGTGATAACACTCAGTGTGGCAAGCGCCTGTGTCGGCAGCACGACACTGCAGGCACAGGATGCGACTCCCACTGCAGCGCAGGAAATCACAGTACAAAGTACTTCATCGCAAGACGATGCGGCGCTCCCCTCTCAGTGGGACTTGCAAACCTGCATTGACTATGCCCTGCAACACAACATCACCCTGAAGCGTAACCGCATCAGTGCGGAAAGCGCCGAAGTGGATGTGAAAACTGCGAAAGCAGCCCTGTTTCCCAGTTTGTCGGCAAGTGTCAGCCAACGTATCGTAAACCGCCCCAACAGCGAGACGAATACGATTATCGATGGTGACAACATCACCAGTAGCACCAGTAAGACGTCGTACAACGGTAGCTATGGTATTGATGCCAGTTGGACCCTCTACAATGGCAGCAAGCGCCTGAACACCATCAAGCAGCAGAAGCTGAACAACCGCATTGCCGAACTCAATGTAGCCGAAAGTGAAAATTCTATCGAAGAGAGCATTGCACAAATATATGTGCAGATACTCTACGCTGCCGAAGCTGTTAAAGTAAATGAGAATACTCTTGCCGTCAGCCAGGCCGAACGTGATCGCGGACAACAGTTGCTGGAGGCCGGAAGTATCGCCAAGAGCGACCTCGCACAGTTGGAATCACAGGTCAGCACTGATAAATATCAGTTAGTGACGGCACAAGCCACCTTGCAAGATTACAAATTACAACTGAAACAACTTCTGGAGTTGGATGGTGAAAGTGAAATGAATCTCTATCTGCCTGCCTTAGGTGATGAAAATGTGCTGACGCCCCTGCCCACCAAAACAGATGTGTATCGAGCTGCTCTCACTTTCCGTCCTGAGATAGAATCGGGCAAGCTGAATGTACAGGCTTCCGATTTGGATATCAGCATTGCCAAAGCAGGATATATCCCTACACTGAGCCTCAGTGCCGGTATCGGTACAACGAACGCCAACGGCAATGATTTCTCCTTCTCCGAACAGGTGAAGAATAACTGGAACAACTCATTAGGTCTGACCGTAAGCATTCCTATCTTCAACAACCGTCAAACCAAAAGTGCGGTACAGAAAGCCCGCCTGCAAAAACAGACCAGCGAACTGGACTTGCAGGATCAGCAGAAGACCTTATACAAGACTATTGAAAGTTTATGGTTAGATGCCAATAGTGCACAACAACAATATGTAGCAGCTGCCGAGAAACTACGCAGTACACAGACAAGTTACGATCTCATTCAAGAGCAGTTCAACCTGGGCATGAAGAATACAGTAGAACTGCTGACAGAGAAGAATAACCTGCTCAATGCCCAACAGGAAACATTGCAAGCCAAATATATGGCTATACTGAATGCACAGTTATTGCGATTCTACCAGGGAGAGGGAATACAATTATAAGTGATTAGTGATAAATAAAAGAAACGATATGAGTAAGAAGAAAATTATCATCGTAGCGGTCGGCATCATCATTGTGGCCGGCATGGCTATCTGGATATTTGGCGGAGATGCCAAAAAACGGAAAGTGGTATACGAGACGACTACCGTAAGTCGTAGCGACATTTCCAACTCTGTGACTGCCACAGGTACCATCGAACCGGTGACTGAAGTGGAAGTAGGTACACAGGTCAGTGGTATCATTGATAAGCTGTATGCAGATTATAATTCGGTAGTGACCAAAGGGCAACTCATTGCCGAAATGGATAAAGTGACCCTGCAAAGTGAGCTTGCTTCACAAAAAGCAACCTATGATGGTGCCAAAGCCGAATATGAATATCAACAGAAGAACTACGAACGCAACAAAGGTCTGCACGAGAAGCAACTCATCAGCGATACGGATTACGAGCAAAGCCTCTACAACTACCAGAAAGCCAAAAGCGCCTATGACAGTAGTAAGGCATCTCTTGCCAAGGCAGAACGTAACTTGTCGTACGCCACCATCACCTCTCCTATCGACGGCGTTGTTATCAGCCGTGATGTAGAAGAAGGACAGACAGTAGCTTCCGGCTTCGAAACTCCGACCCTCTTCACCATTGCTGCGGACTTGACACAAATGCAAGTAGTGGCCGATGTAGATGAAGCTGACATAGGCGATGTAGAAGAAGGACAACGTGTGAGCTTTACAGTAGATGCTTATCCGAATGATGTATTCGAAGGTAAAGTTACACAAATCCGTCTTGGAGCAACCAGCAGTTCAAGCAGTACCACTACATCTACCACTGTGGTAACTTATGAAGTAGTGATCTCCGCCCATAACCCAGATTTGAAATTGAAACCGAGATTGACAGCAAACATTACAATCTATACACTGGATAAACAAGGAGTACTGAGTGTTCCAACAAAGGCTTTACGCTTTACACCGGCAGTTCCATTGGTAGGCAAGGATGCCGTAATCAAGGACTGCGAAGGAGAGCATAAGGTATGGACCCGTGAAGGAGATACGTTTACCGCACATCCGGTCAGCATCGGTATCTCTAACGGAATTATGACGGAAATTACAGGTGGCATCAATGAAAACACGCAAGTCGTAGCTGATGCAGTAATCAGCACAGGCAGCGGACAGGCAGCTGTAGCCGAAGGACAGGAAGGAGGAGAAAGAAGTCCTTTCATGCCTGGCCCTCCGGGAAACAATAAAAAGAAAAATAATAAGTAATCATATTATGAGTAAAACAGTCATAGAATTGCAAAACATCCGGCGTGATTTCCAAGTGGGCGAGGAAACGGTGCATGCCCTGCGTGGCATCTCCTTTTCCATTGCCGAAGGAGAGTTCGTCACCATCATGGGTACGTCCGGTTCCGGTAAATCGACACTGTTGAATACCCTGGGTTGCCTCGATACTCCTACCAGTGGAGAATACTTGCTGGACGGTATATCCGTACGTACCATGAGCAAGCCTCAGCGCGCCATATTACGAAATCGGAAAATCGGTTTCGTATTCCAAAGCTATAATTTGCTGGCAAAGACAACTGCCGTGGAGAATGTAGAATTGCCTTTAATGTATAATGCTTCTGTCTCAGCAGCCGAACGCAGACGCCGGGCCATAGAAGCTCTGCAAGCCGTAGGGCTGGGCGACCGTCTGGAACATAAATCGAACCAGATGTCGGGTGGACAGATGCAACGTGTAGCCATTGCCCGTGCCTTGGTAAACAACCCTGCGGTAATCCTTGCCGATGAGGCAACAGGTAATCTGGACACGCGTACTTCTTTTGAGATATTGGTTCTTTTCCAAAAACTACATGCCGAAGGACGCACCATTATATTCGTTACCCATAATCCCGAAATAGCCCAGTACAGTAGCCGGAACATTCGTCTGCGTGACGGGCATGTGACGGAAGACACGGTGAATACGAAAATTCTATCGGCAGCAGCGGCACTGGCAGCATTACCGAAAAATGATGAAGATTAAGAAATATAAATTATGAACGGAACAAACCTTTTCAAAATAGCCCTCCGCGCCCTTGCCAACAACAAGCTTCGCGCCTTCCTCACCATGCTGGGTATCATCATTGGTGTGGCCTCCGTCATCACCATGCTTGCCATCGGACAGGGTTCGAAGAAAAGTATCCAGGCACAGATATCGGAAATGGGGTCGAACATGATCATGATTCACCCGGGCAGTGATACGCGTGGCGGTGTCCGTCAAGATGCTTCTTCCATGCAGACTTTGAAACTGACCGATTATGAAGCATTACGAGATGAGACTAACTTTCTGGCAGCTGTCAGTCCAAACGTATCGTCCAGCGGACAGCTTATTGCCGGAAACAATAACTATCCTGCCTCCGTAAATGGTGTAGGTACCGAATACCTCGAAATTCGCCAGTTAAGTGTGGAAAGCGGCGAGATGTTCACCGAAGCTGACATTCAGAATGCAGCAAAAGTCTGTATCATAGGTAAGACTATTGTAGACAACCTCTTCCCTAACGGACAGGACCCTATCGGACATATTATCCGTTTCAATCAGGTTCCCCTACGTGTAGTAGGTGTGCTCAAAGCGAAAGGATACAACTCCATGGGTATGGACCAGGATGAAATCGTGCTGGCTCCCTACACCACCGTAATGAAACGTATGCTGGCAGTTACCTATCTTCAAGGTATCTTTGCCTCTGCCCTCTCCGAAGACATGACAGATTATGCCACGGACGAAATTACCACCATCCTGCGCCGTAATCACAAGCTGAAAGAAAATGATGACGATGACTTCACCATCCGTAGCCAGCAAGAACTCAGTACGATGCTGAATTCTACCACTGACTTGATGACCACACTTTTGGCATGTATTGCCGGCATTTCTCTGGTAGTAGGTGGTATCGGTATCATGAACATTATGTATGTCAGCGTAACCGAACGTACGCGTGAAATCGGTCTGCGTATGTCCGTAGGCGCACGTGGCGTGGATATTCTTTCACAATTCCTGATTGAGGCCATCCTTATTAGTATTACAGGTGGCATCATTGGAGTCGTCATCGGCTGCGGAGCCTCATTCATTGTGAAGAACGTAGCCCACTGGCCCATCTATATCCAGGCATGGAGTGTGTTCCTCTCCTTTGCTGTCTGCACCGTCACTGGTGTATTCTTCGGCTGGTATCCGGCTAAGAAAGCAGCTGATCTGGATCCGATAGAGGCAATCAGATACGAGTAAGAGAATTATGAATGATAAATTATGAATTATGAATGGCTATGCAGCAGACGATGCAGTAAAATTCATAATTCATAATCCATAATTCATAATTAAAATACCTATTTTTGTAATATGATTATGCAAGAACCCAAAACACGCCGGATTGTAGAAGTCCTCATTCATATCATCGGATGGGGCATTGTTTTTGCCTTTCCATTTCTGCTGATGAACCGCAGTGGATTCACGGTTAGCTGGATAGACTACCTGCGTCATGGCAGTACAGTGCCGATATCGTTCCTTATCGTGTTTTATATAAACTACTGCTTCTTTATTCCCCACTTTCTGTTTGAAGGACGAATTAAACAATATATCATACTGAACCTCCTGCTTATACTTTGCACCGCTATTGGTGTACACTTCTGGCAGGATTTCATCTTCCATACCTATGTGAAGTCCACTCCTCCCAAGCGTCCCGGACCTCCCAGTTGGATATTTATTCTGCGCGACGTATTCTCAATGGTTCTCACTGTCGGTCTGGCAGCTGCTATCCGTATGAGCGGTCGCTGGATAAAAGTGGAAGCTGCCCGTCGTGAGGCAGAGAAAAGCCGTACAGAAGCTGAATTGAAAAACTTGCGTAATCAACTGAATCCGCACTTCCTGCTCAATACCCTGAACAATATCTATGCCCTTATCGCTTTTGACAGCGATAAAGCACAAGCTGCTGTCCAAGAGTTGAGCCGTCTTTTGCGCCATGTTCTCTACGATAACCAACAAAACTTTGTTGCCTTGGGCAAAGAAATGGACTTCATCCGCAACTATATCGAGCTGATGCGTATCCGTCTTGCCTCCAACGTGACCGTAGAGACCCAAATCGATGTCCGTGCCGATAGCCGTACGGAAATAGCCCCACTCATTTTCATCTCCCTCATAGAGAATGCCTTCAAACATGGCATCTCCCCTACTGAGCCCAGCTTTATCCGCATCCATTTCAGCGAAAGTCCCGGTCAGGTGTGCTGTGAAATAACCAACAGCTACCATCCCAAAAGCCAAGCTGATAAAAGTGGAAGTGGTATAGGGCTGGAGCAGGTACGGAAACGTCTGGAACTGACCTATCCCGGTCGGTATGAATGGAAGCAGGGAGTAAGTGATGACAGAAAAGAATATAAATCAATATTGGTGATAAGGTTATAAAGTGATAGAGTGATAAAGTAATATCACCCTATCACATTATCATTCTATCACTCTATAACCCTTAAATATTCAACATTATGAACTTGACTTGTGCCATAGTAGACGACGAACCGTTAGCTTTAGACCTATTGGAAAGCTACGTCAATAAGACCCCGTTCCTGACATTGGACGGAAAGTATTCCAGTGCCGTACAGGCTATGAAAGAGCTACCGGAGAAGCGAGTTGACTTGCTTTTCCTCGATATACAAATGCCAGAACTTAATGGCCTCGAGTTCTCTAAAATGGTAGATCCGCATACCCGTATCGTATTTAGTACTGCTTTTGAGCAATACGCTATCGATGGTTATAAAGTAAATGCCCTGGATTACCTGTTAAAACCAATCTCCTACGTAGATTTTTTGCAGGCAGCCAACAAAGCAGTGCAATGGTTTGAGCTATTACAGCAACCCAAAGAAGAAATTGAAAGTATATTTGTAAAAAGCGACTATAAGCTAGTACAAATAGAGCTTAAAAAGATACTTTATGTGGAGGGTTTAAAAGATTATGTTAAGATTTTTATAGAAGATAGTGCCCGGCCTATATTATCCCTTATGAGCATGAAATCAATGGAGGAATTATTACCAGCTTCCCGTTTCATGCGAGTTCACAGATCTTACATTGTCCAGAAAGAAAAAATAAGAGTTATTGACCGCGGACGAATTGTGTTCGATAAAACGTATATCCCCGTCAGCGATAGTTATAAACAGGTATTTCAGGCATTCCTAGATAAAAGGAGTTAGAATATAACATTCATTTGTCGATAAAATATCCGAATCTGTCGACAAAACATAATTTCCTATTGCATATTAAAAAATGTTTTTTTACCTTTGCATCGAACAGATAAAGGAAGTTGTGAAACTTCCCCCAATAGAATAGTTTAGTTAAGTCTAGTTTAGTTTTTGTGTGAAGCACTTCCTCCGTGAGCGAACGACAGGAAGTGCTTTTTTGTGTATCTCAACTATTCCACTCACTTTATTCCCAAAAATTGGAAAGGTTTTGCAGTAACAAACTCTTTAGCAGTATTTCCCGCATACGTCTTACCATCAAGGAGGTTCAACTTCCTGACGGGTGCTTTCTCTGAAAAATCCACATCCTTGAAGTCAACCCAGAATACATTGGGATATAAAGTAGATTCAAAGTAATAAACTTTATCCTTTTGATCGGAAACCGTTCTCCAACGCGTTGAAGATATGTTCGGCTGATCAGGAGTACTAATGCCAAACGGAACAGAAGTATTGCGTATCACGCTAAAAACACTGGCCAGTGCCGTACGTGTATCTTCGGTCTTAGGAATTGCATTAATATAGAATGAAGCCCTCACAAAACGGTCGGCAGCCCGGTTAGTGCCGGGTAAGAAGGTCGTTCCTCCAATAGTCTTCCAATAATCATCAAGTGCCAATTGCTGGTCGAAAACGGGTGAATTGGTCATCACCTGATAGGACCTGTTATGGTGTATATTCAGCTTTCCATCTATATATTCAAAGATAGCATTATCACCCGTAGCATCTGAAATGGAGAGATGAAGAGTAGCCATACGTGTACCGTCAGGCATCATATCCGATACCACATCGAAGGTATTCTTTTCTATTTCGGAAACCGCTTCACTCACCGTTGCAAAATTATCAAGCATATATTGCACCCAGGCAGCTATGGACAAAGCCGGTTTTTCACCATTCCATTGAGGATAAGACGATTCTGCCAACCATAATAAATTAGCAACGAGTCCTTTCTCATTCATGCCGTCAGTGCTGCATATATCATAAGCCGAAGTAACGACACTACCATATTTGGATTTCCAACGCATCGGGTCCTTTCCCACCTCTCCATTACGCTCCATGCCTCGCGGAAAGATCCAGATATTACTACGGGTATCTTCCTTCCAATCCATGGTACGGCCTGTTATCACCATATCTTTGTTTCCTTGATAAACTACACGTGTACAAGCCCTTACACGTTTCTGAGGTATTACTGAAAAGATAATCACAAGCGCGGTGATTAAAAATACATTTGTCTTACACATAATTATCTGATATTAAGTTGTTAGTAAGTATGAATACTAACAAAAGTACAGACTACAAAGTTCTTAAAAGAACCGGGAGACTATCTACCGGAAATAAATAAATATTAAAATTGAAAACAAACCACAAGAAATGCTGTTGGAAGGGGAAACTTAAAAACGATAACAGTTATGAATTACGGTATTAGTATCCTTTTCAGGGCTATCCCACTGCTGATGGCTCTCTTCTGTTTTGGCTACGGAGCCTTTGTGCTCGACATGGGGACGGACGTAAACCGATTTGTTGCCGGGCCCGTAGTATTTTCATTAGGAATGATATGCATTGCATTGTTTGCTACTGCAGCTACCATCATCCGGCAACTCATCCACACATACAGTACTGCGGCAAAATACGTATTGCCTATTCTCGGCTATCTGGCTGCAATAGTATGTTTCATTGGTGGAATGACTTATATAAATGACGGTATTACTGCCGCCCATTTCGTAGCAGGGCACGTCATTTGTGGAGTAGCATTTATCACCGCCTGCGTAGCTACCACTGCCACTGCATCCACCCGTTTCACTCTAATCCCACAAAACTCAAAACGAACGGATCATACCGTACCGGCAAAAGCTTTCTCATCTGCACAAGGAGATGCGCTGATTATTCTTGCTGTCATCTTTGCTGTAATTACATGGGTATGGACTTTCTGGCTATTAGGACAAAGCAGCACTCATGTTGCTTATTTCGTAGCCGGACATGTTATGGCAGGATTAGCTTGCATATGCACCAGCTTAGTGGCACTTGTAGCTACCATATCACGCCAGATACGGAACACTTATGCCGGTTCGGAACGAAAATGGTGGCCTGCCCTTGTATTGGCAATGGGTACACTTAGTATCCTCTGGGGACTTTGGATACTGACTGACATCGATCCTGATAAGTCCTCCATCGGATATATAATGATAGGTCTGGGTTTGGTTTGTTACAGCATTTCCAGTAAAGTGATCCTACTGGCAGTTATCTGGCGGAATGTCTTCAAACTGGCGAATCGCATTCCGCTTATTCCAGTACTCACTGCACTGACCTGCCTTTTCTTATCTGCCTTTATGTTTGAAATGGCGACACTGGACGACGTTTACTTTGTTCCTGCACGTGTATTGGCCGGATTAGGAGGCATCTGCTTCACACTGTTCTCCATCGTCAGCATCCTCGAAAGCGGGACATCCAACTCATAAATCACTCTCTCAATAATTGCTTTTATGGATGGGCTAAGGTTTTGCCAGCTCATCCATAAATACTTCTACATTCCATGCATGATGGGCTACATAGGCAGCCGGACCGGTATCACCCGAATCCAGAATATCCTGCACGACATTAGCCTTATTTCTGCCTGTAACGAAGAAGATCAATTGCTTGGCATTGAATAACAGACAGCCGGTCATAGCAATACGCTTCTGACCGTTGTAAGGATTCACACTCACCTCATAAGGATGAAAGGAAGAAAGTAAATGCTCCTGTCCGGGAAAAATAGACGAGGTATGTCCATCTTCGCCAGCACCGAGCAACACAATGTCAAGAGCCGGGAATCCATGCCAGAGAGATGCATGACAACGTACTACACTGGAGTAACGCTTCGCCTCATTGTCGGGACGATTGTTACCATCGATAGGAAAAATGTATTCCTCCGGCATATGAACCTTATCCAACAACAAACGGCGCATAGTACCATAATTACTTTCTGAATCTTCGGCAGGCACACAACGTTCATCCACCCAATAGATGCGCATACGCAACCAGGGAGTGGCATCCTTGAACTCATCCGCCCACAAATCGAACATGAGCGAAGGCGTACTGCCTCCGCTGAATGCTATGTGGAAAATCTTTTGCGGCTCTGCCTCCATCAGACTTATGATGTGTTTGATAAGAGCTCGTGCCGTTTCAACAGCTGTACTATAGATATAAGTTTTCATAACTCACAATATTGATCAGTGTTCGTTAAGTTTTTACACGGATTGGTCCAGTCAGCACCATGTTCGTGCATCATAGCTTCACTCTCCAGAGGTCCCCAGGTTCCGACGGGATAGCCATAGAGAGGTGCATCCGGATATTCGTTCCAATAGCGCAATACCGGATCGAAGAAACGCCAGGAAGCTTCGACGGCATCACTACGAGTGAAAAGGGTCGGATCACCCTGAATACAGTCTTCTATCAGGCGGGCATAAGCATCACCTGTAGCCTTTCCGCCCAATTGGTCATAACTGAAATCCATCATCACCTGCTTCACATCGAATCCCGGACCGGGCACTTTCATACCAAACTTCAGTACGATGCCCTCATTGGGTTGCAAGCGAAGGATAAGTTTATTAGCCCGCGGACAATGTCCGCCATGGCAATGAAACATCTGATGCGGTGTCTCACGGAAATGCACTACAATCTCCGTCACCTTCGTAGGCATCTGCTTTCCTGTGCGGATGTAGAAAGGTACACCACTCCAGCGCCAGTTATCGATACCGATTTTCATGGCAATGTAAGTTTCAGTGCGCGAGTCGGCAGGAACGTTCTTTTCTTCACGGTAGCCCTTTTTAGAACCGGAAGCCGTATATTGCCCGCGGACTATATGTTCATTCAAATCTTCATCCGTCAGAGGTTTCAAGGATTCATAGACCTTCACCACTTCATTACGGAAATTGTCAGCCGTAAAAACTGCAGGAGGTTCCATAGCGGTAAGAGCTACCAACTGGATAAGATGGTTCTGCACCATATCCCGCAAAGCTCCTGTTCCATCATAGAAACCGCCACGCTGTTCAATACCCAGATTCTCTACTGCAGTAACTTCTATATAATCGATATAATTACGGTTCCACAGCGGTTCGAAGATGCCGTTGGCAAAACGGAAAGCAAGAATATTTTGAGCTGTTTCTTTACCGAGAAAATGATCGATACGATAAATCTGGTGCTCCTCAAAGACGGAAGCATATATTTTGTTTAGTTCTTGTGCTGACTTCAGGTCGTAGCCGAAAGGTTTCTCAACGATGATACGGGTATGCTTACGATTCAATCCGGCTTTTTTCAGATGCAGGGGAATAACTCCATAAAGTGAAGGAGGCGTAGCAAGATAGAACAGCAAATTATCCGGAGCTTTCTCACCTGTGATTTCCTGTAAACGCTTGCCCAACATTTCGTAACCTTCTTCTTTGGCAGGATCTATGCTGAGATAATGTAAATGAGTACAGAATTCCTTCATCCCTACTTCAGCGGGAGTGACAAAATGTTCCAGTTCATTCAATATATAGTCACGGTAAGTATCATCCGCGTAGTCTGTGCGCCCAATTCCTAAAATGCTAAACTCTTCCGGCAACCGATTATCTTTATAAAGAGAGTAGAGTGCCGGCATAAGTTTGCGCTTCGTCAGGTCACCCGAGGCGCCGAATATGATCATTACAAATTTACTCATTTAATTTAGTGATTAGTGGTTAGTGATTAGTAGTTAGTGACTACACATTATATGTACCTGATTTTGTATCTCCGCCATGTCCGGTCCAGTTCTCATGGAAGAATTGCCCGCGAAGTTCATCAGTACGTTCGAAAGTATGTGCACCAAAGTAATCGCGTTGTGCCTGAATCATATTGGCAGGTAACTTCGCAGATACCAGTGAATAGAAATAGTTCAGTGCAGAAGAGAAAGCAGGAACAGGCAGTTCTTCTTTCATTGCATGAGCTACAAGATGCTTCCAGCCCGAAAGCAATTCTTTAATTTCTTCCCGGAAGTAAGGAGCAAGCAGCAAGTGCTTCGGCTTCTGTGATGCTTCAAAAGCTGCAGCTATGTCATTCAGGAATACACTACGGATAATACAACCACCACGCCACATACGGGCAATGGATGCCAGATCGAGATCCCAACCGAAAGTATCGGATGCCTTTTGCAATACAGCAAAACCTTGTGCATAAGATACCAATTTGGAAGCATACAAGGCCGAATAAATATCCTTCACCAGTTCCGGTTTATTATATACCACTTGCGAACGCTGGCAAGCGAATTGCTTGGAAGCCGCTTCACGCAGATTTTTCTGTGCCGAAAGGCTACGCTCAAAAACAGCCGTAGCAATCAGTCCCAAGGGCATTCCCAGTTCCATAGCATTGATAACAGACCATTTACCAGTACCTTTCTGTCCGGCAGTATCCAAAATCTTATCAATCAGATATCCACCTGCCTTATCTTTATGGCGTAAAATGTTGGCAGTGATTTCTATCAGATAACTGCGCAATTTACCCTCATTCCAATGAGCAAATACAGAAGCCATCTCTTCATTATCCAGTTGCAATAGATTCTTCATCACCCAGTAGGCTTCGGCAATCAGCTGCATATCGCCATACTCGATACCATTATGTATCATCTTGACAAAGTGTCCCGAACCAGCCGGACCAATCCAATCACAGCAAGGAGTACCATCGGCAGCACGTGCAGCGATACTTTGCAGAATGGGTTTCACTTCATCCCAGGCAGTAACAGAACCACCCGGCATAATAGAAGCACCATTCAGCGCCCCTTCTTCTCCGCCGGAAACACCAGCTCCGACAAAGCGAAAACCTTTCTGTTCGGCCAATGCCACACGGCGATTGGTATCTTCATAATTTGAATTTCCACCATCTATTAGTATATCTCCCGGAGAAAGATACGGAAAAAGCTGTTCCATCAACTCATCTACTGCATTACCCGCACGAACCATCATCATGATTTTGCGCGGTGTAGAAATGGACTCCACAAAGTCGGGTATTTCAGTATATCCTTCAATAGTCTTTCCCTTGGCACGGCCATTGGTAAAGCGTTCTACCACGCCTTCTTCTACTCCCGGAACGGTTCGATTATACACGGATACGTGCCATCCCTTATCTGCCATGTTCAAGGCCAGATTCTCCCCCATTACGGCAAGTCCAATTAAGCCGATGTCTGTCTTTTGTTTGTTTTTGGTCATAACTTGCATTTTTTTGTTATTGTTTCATTGAAATGGAAACAATATGCCAAGGGCATTTGTTCGTATGAATTTCGAATAAAAATCGTACTTTTGCAAACATGACTACATTTCACCTGAAAAACTTAAATACAGATTTATGAAAAAACTACATATCGGACTACTGCCGCGTATCATAATAGCCATAGCATTGGGTATTCTTTTGGGTAATTTTCTTCCCGGAGGTATGGTACGCTTTTTCGTTACGTTCAACGGTATTTTCAGTGAGTTCCTGAACTTCTCCATACCACTTATTATTGTAGGGTTAGTAACAGTAGCAATTGCCGATATTGGTAAAGGTGCCGGAAAACTATTATTAATTACAGCACTGATTGCTTACGGAGCAACCTTGTTTTCCGGTTTTTTGTCTTACTTTACTGGTGTAACTGTATTTCCACACCTGATAGAATCGGGAGTTCCGCTGGAAGAGGTCAGTGAAGCGCAAGGCATCTTGCCTTTCTTTTCTGTTGCCATACCTCCGCTGATGAATGTTATGACAGCTCTGGTATTAGCTTTCATGTTAGGACTTGGGCTTGCTCAACTGAAAAACGATACGTTGAAGAATGCTGCACGCGATTTCCAGGAAATTATTATTCGCATGATCAGTGCAGTCATTCTGCCATTGCTCCCTATTTACATATTCGGTATATTCCTTAATATGACACATTCGGGACAGGTATTCTCTGTATTAATGGTCTTCATAAAAATAATCGGTGTGATCTTCCTGCTGCATATCTTCCTTTTAGTGTTCCAGTATTGCATAGCTGCACTATTCGTCCGTAAGAATCCCTTTAAATTATTGGGACGGATGATGCCTGCCTATTTCACCGCCTTAGGTACACAGTCTTCTGCTGCCACTATTCCTGTCACATTGGAACAGACTAAAAAGAATGGGGTATCATCTGACATAGCAGGTTTTGTGATTCCACTTTGTGCTACGATACATCTATCCGGAAGTACGCTCAAGATAGTTGCATGCGCCCTTGCCTTGATGATGATGCAGGGTATACCTTTCGATTTCCCACTATTTGCCGGTTTTATTTTCATGCTGGGAATCACCATGGTAGCGGCTCCCGGAGTTCCTGGTGGTGCTATCATGGCATCTTTGGGTATATTGCAGTCCATGCTTGGTTTCGATGAATCGGCACAAGCATTGATGATTGCGCTCTACATTGCGATGGATAGCTTCGGTACTGCCTGTAATGTAACGGGAGACGGGGCGATTGCGTTGGTAGTGGATAAGATATATAAATGAAAAAAGTTTTGTTTTCTCGTAAAAAACAACGAATTTTGTCCTCTTAAAATCAATTTATAACGAAGCCTACAATATGAAAACAGCTCTAATCTCCGGAATAACAGGTCAGGACGGTTCGTTTCTTGCCGAATTCTTATTACAAAAAGGATATGAAGTTCACGGTATTCTCCGCCGTTCATCCTCATTCAATACAGGACGTATCGAACACTTGTACTTCGACGAATGGGTGCGCGACATGAAACAGAAACGTACTATTAACCTGCATTACGGCGATATGACGGATAGCAGTTCGCTCATTCGAATCATTCAGCAGGTGCAACCGGATGAAATCTATAATCTTGCCGCACAAAGTCATGTAAAGGTATCTTTTGATGTACCGGAATACACAGCTGAAGCGGACGCCATTGGTACACTCCGTATGCTGGAAGCTGTCCGCATCCTGGGCATGGAGAAAAAAACAAAGATTTATCAGGCATCTACTTCGGAACTCTACGGAAAAGTACAGGAAGTTCCTCAAACGGAAACAACGCCTTTCTATCCCCGTAGCCCGTACGGAGTAGCCAAACAATATGGTTTCTGGATTACCAAAAACTACCGCGAAAGTTATGGAATGTTTGCCGTAAACGGTATCCTTTTCAATCATGAAAGTGAACGCAGAGGTGAGACATTTGTAACCCGCAAGATTACGCTAGCTGCTGCACGCATAGCACAAGGTTTTCAGGATAAATTGTATTTAGGTAATCTGGACGCACGCCGTGACTGGGGATATGCGAAAGATTATGTAGAGTGTATGTGGCTCATTCTTCAGCATGATACACCGGAAGATTTCGTGATTGCCACAGGAGAAATGCATACTGTTCGTGAGTTTGCCACACTCGCCTTCAAAGAAGTAGGTATTGAACTGCGTTGGGAAGGTGAAGGTATCGAAGAAAAAGGCATTGATGTGAAGACAGGCAAAATCATTGTAGAAGTAGATTCAAAATACTTCCGTCCTGCCGAAGTTGAACAATTGCTGGGTGATCCTACCAAAGCCAAAACACTTTTGGGCTGGAACCCAAGACAAACCAGCTTTGAAGATCTCGTGAAGATTATGGCAACGCATGACATGAAGTTTGTGAGAAAGCTGTATCTGAGATCACAAGAGAATTAATACATAAAACTTAAAATATAATGTTAGACAAAAACGCCAAAATCTACGTAGCAGGTCATCGTGGCCTGGTAGGTTCTGCAATCTGGAAGAACCTGCAAGATAAAGGATATACCAATCTTATTGGCAAAACCCACAAAGAAGTCGACTTACTGGACGCCATTGCCGTTCGTAGATTCTTTGATGAAGAACAACCGGAATATGTATTCCTTGCTGCCGCTTTCGTAGGCGGCATCATGGCAAACAGTATCTATCGTGCCGATTTCATCTACAAGAACCTGCAAATACAACAGAACGTCATCGGAGAAAGCTTCCGCCACAATGTAAAGAAACTCCTCTTCCTGGGCAGCACTTGCATTTATCCACGCGATGCCGAGCAACCCATGAAAGAAGAAGTACTTCTTACCTCTCCCCTGGAATACACCAATGAACCCTATGCCATAGCTAAGATTGCCGGACTGAAAATGTGCGAAAGCTTCAACCTGCAATACGGTACAAATTATATTGCTGTAATGCCTACCAACCTCTATGGCCCGAACGATAATTTCGATCTGGAACGCAGTCATGTACTTCCTGCCATGATTCGCAAGATACACCTTGCCCACTGTCTGAAACAAGGTGATTGGGATGCCATACGCAAAGACCTAGATCTCCGTCCCGTAGAAGGTATTGACGGAACCGGCAGCAAAGAGGATATTCTCACCATTCTTGCTAAATACGGTATCAGTGACAATGAAGTGAAACTTTGGGGTACCGGTACACCGCTTCGCGAATTCCTTTGGAGCGAAGAAATGGCAGATGCCAGTGTATTCGTCATGGAACATGTAGACTTCAAAGACACCTATAAACCAGACGATAAAGACATTCGTAACTGCCACATCAATATAGGTACAGGTAAAGAAATCTCCATCCGCAACCTTGCCGAACTGATAGTTTCTACTGTAGGCTACAAAGGCCAACTGAGTTTCGATAGTAGCAAACCGGACGGCACCATGCGTAAGCTGACCGACCCTTCAAAACTACATTCTCTGGGTTGGCACCACAAAGTAGAAATAGAAGAAGGCGTACAACGCATCTATCATTGGTATTTAAAATCGTAAATATTTCAATAGCCCTGGCCATATTTTAATATGCCAGGGCTAAATTATATACATATCCCGCTTTTTTTAGCTAAAAATTTGCTTTCTTTTGATAAAGCCTTATATTTGCACAAATTTCAAATAAATGTGCAATATATAATATCATGGAACAAAGCTTTATCGCCTACATTGAGAATAGTATTAAAGAGAATTGGGACCTTGATGCCCTGACAGATTATAATGGCGCTACCCTACAATATAAAGATGTAGCCCGCAAAATAGAGAAAGTACATTTAATCTTCGAAGCAAGCGGTATTAAAAAAGGCGATAAGATAGCCATCTGTGGACGTAATAGCTCACACTGGGGAGTCACCTTCCTTGCCACACTTACCTACGGAGCAGTTGCAGTTCCTATCCTTCATGAGTTCAAAGCGGACAATGTACACAACATTGTCAATCACTCCGAAGCAAAATTACTCTTTGTGGGCGACCAGGTATGGGAAAACCTCAACGAATCTGCAATGACTATCCTGGAAGGCATCATTCTGATGACGGACTTCTCCATTCTCATCTCACGCACACAGAAACTGGATTACGCCCGTGAACATCTGAACGAATTGTTCGGCAAGAAATACCCCAAGAATTTCCGTAAGGAACACATTGAATATCATAAAGATCAGCCCGAAGAACTGGCAGTCATCAACTATACTTCCGGAACGACGAGTTATTCCAAGGGGGTAATGCTGCCCTACCGCAGCCTGTGGTCCAATACGGCATTCGCATTCGAAGTATTGCCATTGAAAGCCGGAGACAAGATTATCTCCATGTTGCCAATGGCACACATGTACGGGTTGGCATTCGAATTCCTGTACGAGTTTTCAGCAGGATGTCAGATCTACTTCCTAACCCGCATGCCAAGCCCCAAAATCATTTTCCAGGCATTCTCGGAAGTGAAGCCCCACCTTGTAGTGGCTGTACCGCTTATTATAGAAAAGATCATTAAGAAGAACGTGCTTCCGAAACTGGAAACACCTACCATGAAGCTATTGCTGAAAGTTCCCATCATCAATGACAAGATTAAAGCAACTGTACGCGAAGGAGTAGTCAATGCTTTCGGCGGGCGTTTTGCAGAAGTCATTGTAGGCGGTGCCGCTTTCAATCAGGAAGTAGAACAATTCCTACACATGATAGAATTCCCCTACACGGTAGGTTATGGGATGACAGAATGTGGTCCGATTATCTGTTACGAAGACTGGTCACGCTTCAAACCGGGTTCCTGCGGTAAGGCGGTTCCGCGTATGGAAGTGAAAGTCCTTTCTTCCGATCCGGAAAATATACCGGGGGAAATCGTATGCCGCGGACCGAATGTTATGCTTGGATACTATAAAAATGAAGAAGCCACACGTGAAGCAATCGACGCTGACGGTTGGCTGCATACAGGCGACCTTGCACTAATGGACGCCGAAGGGAATATCACCATCAAAGGACGCAGCAAGAATATGTTGCTCGGTTCCAGTGGACAAAATATATACCCCGAAGAAATAGAAGATAAGTTGAATAACATGCCGTACGTTGCCGAAAGTATTATCGTGCAGCAGAATGAAAAGCTTGTCGGACTGGTATATCCGGACTTCGACGATGCCTTTGCACACGGTCTGACTACCGCAGATATAGAACGGGTCATGGAAGAAAACCGTGCCACGCTAAACACCATGTTGCCTGCATACAGCCAGATATTCAAAATGAAAATCTATCCCGAAGAATTTGAGAAAACTCCAAAACGCTCCATTAAACGATTCCTATACCAGGAAGCAAAGGGATAAGATTGTAATTAACCGACTAACCTTTATTAAAGTATTATCTCAAATGAAAAGCGAATTATTAATATCGGCTGCCATGATTCCAATGTGGGGCATGGCAGGAGAAGCGATTGCAGCATCTCCGGAAAAAGGTGTGCCGAAAGAAAAGCAACGTCCGAACATTGTTTTGTTTCTGGTTGATGACATGGGATGGCAGGATACTTCTCTGCCCTTCTGGACTCAACGGACACACTACAACGACACCTACCATACACCGAACATGGAACGTCTGGCAACACAAGGCAAGATGTTCACACAAGCGTATGCCTGCAGTATCAGTTCCCCTACCCGTGTCAGCCTTTTCACAGGAATGAATGCAGCCCGCCATCGCGTAACCAGTTGGACATTACGTAAAAATACCACTCACGAACAACCCGACTCAGTAATGACCTATCCCGAATGGAATGTAAACGGCATTTGCCAGGAACCGGGAATTGAACGTACTACCCAAGTGACTACGTTGGCACAGGTACTTAAAGATAACGGTTACCAGACCATACATTGCGGTAAAGCCCATTTCGGAGCAAATGATACACCTGGAGCCGATCCGCTGACAATGGGATTCGAAGTGAATATAGCCGGACATGCAGCCGGATCACCTGCCAGTTATTACGGCAAAAATAATTTTGGGAATAAGCCGGATGGCAAAAGTCCGTTAGCTGCCGTTCCCGGATTGGAGCAATATCATGGCACGGATACTTTCCTCAGCGAAGCACTTACATTAGAGGCTATGAAAGCTTTGGATAAGGCACAGCAAAAGGATAAACCATTTTTCCTATACATGGCTCATTATGCCATTCATACTCCCATACAACCCGATTATCGTTTTTACCAGAAATATCTGGATAAAGGGCTTCCTCCCGTAGAAGCAGCTTATGCCACCCTCATCGAAGGCATGGACAAGAGCTTGGGAGACCTGATGGATTATCTGGAACGTAACCAGCTAACAGACAATACCGTAATCCTTTTCATGTCCGACAATGGCGGACTGGCCGCACATACCCGCGCCGGAGAACTCCATACTCAGAACTACCCACTCAACAGTGGAAAAGGTTCCGCCTATGAAGGAGGTATCCGCGAACCAATGATCGTAAGCTGGCCTGGTGTAGTGGCTCCCGATACGAAATGCGGAGATTATCTCATGATTGAAGACTTTTATCCGACCATCCTCGAAATAGCAGGTATTCAAGAATATACCACCGTACAACAACGGGACGGCATCAGCTTCATGCCATTGCTAACGGGAAAAGGGAAGGTAAAAGACCGCGATGTCTATTGGCACTATCCTCATAGCTGGGGACCTTCGGGGCCGGGTATCGGAGCAACTTGCTCCATTCGTTCCGGTGACTGGAAACTCGTCTACTACTTTGTAGACGGTAAGCGTGAACTATTCAATATCCCCGCTGATATCAGCGAGAAAAACGACGTGGCAATGGAAAACCCACGCATTGTAAAGAAATTAGCACAGAAATTAAGTAACTACCTTCGGTCGGTAGATGCACAGCGTCCTACGCTCCGTGCAACCGGTAACTTAGCGCCCTGGCCGGATGAAATTAAAGATTAAAATCAATGAGAAGATTATTTCCATCTATTATTGCATTACTGATGGTTGCAGGAACACTTTCTGCACAGACTACAGACAACAAATCGACTGAAACAACCAAGAAAAACAGAGAACCTGTCGGCGTCAATCTCTCCCTGTGGAAGAATATGTCCACACAACAGACTGATACTGTAGGAAGTACTTGTTTCAACCTCGGTCTATTCTCTTCTATGAACCGTCTGAACGGCGTGGGTATCAATCTACTGGGTAGTGTGGTATACCGTGACATGAACGGTGTACAGGTTACAGGTCTTGCCAACCTGGTAGGAGGCAGCATGCGCGGTGTTCAGATAGCAGGTATCAGTAATGTGAACGGAGATAATCTCTGTGGTGTATCCTTGTCCGGTTTAGTCGGTATCACAGGAAATCATGCACAAGGTGTTATATTCTCCGGACTTACCAATATTGTAGGAGACAATGCCAGTGGTGTTCTCATTGGTGGCTTGCTGAACATTGCCGGAGAGAATTCTTCGGGAGCACATATTGCAGGATTAGCCAACATTTCAGGCGAAGATTTCATTGGTATCACCGCTTCCGGCTTGCTGAACATTGTAGGCGAAAATCTGCGAGGCGTACAAATCAGCGGTTTGGGTAACATCACAGGAGAAAACATGCAAGGTTTACAGATATCCGGTCTGGGTAATGTGGTAGGTGAACACTTCACAGGAGCACAAGTTGCCCCTTTCAATTTTGCCGGAAAAGGAAAAGGCGTACAGATTGGATTAGTCAACTATTATAAGAATAGTTTCGACGGTTTCCAGTTAGGTCTGGTCAATGCCAATCCGGATACTAAAGTGCAGTTAATGCTTTTCGGAGGCAATGCTACAAAACTGAATGTAGGTGCTCGCTTCAAGAACAATCTGTTCTATACCATCTTAGGCGGTGGTACGCACTATCTGGATTTCAGCGATAAGTTTTCAGCCTCTCTCTTCTATCGTGCAGGTCTTGAGCTTCCCCTATATAAGCAATTATTTATCAGCGGTGACCTGGGCTTCCAGCACATCGAAAACTTCAAGAACAAAGACTATGGCTTCCCTGCACGCCTTTACGCTCTCCAAGCACGTGTCAATCTGGAATATCGTCTAAATGACCGTTTGGGTGTATTCGTCACAGGTGGTTATGGTGGCAGCCGCTACTACAACAAAGGGGTCACTTACGATAAAGGAGTGATTGTGGAAGGAGGAGTGGTGTTGTTTAAATACTAAAATCACTTTTCCTTTATAAGTCCCGTCCTGTACGCCACCAGCAACTTCTTCAAGTCTTGTATCTGTGTCACCAGTATTTTTCCTTGATCCGTATCTTTCACCATCATACGTTGTGAATTGAACTCTACGACAAAGATATTAGACTTGATGTCCTGGCCTTCCTCTATCGCCTTCTGACGGCTTTGGAACGGTTCATGTTGCACTAATTGCAAGCCATGTGAATGATAGACCAACGTATATCCGGCAATACCTGTTTCCGGTTGATATGCCTTGGAGAACCCGCCATCAATCACCAACAACTTACCATCTGCTTTTATCGGTTTTTCACCCTTGATGATCTTCACAGGTACATGGCCATTAATGATGTGTGAATGAGGTCCCGTGACTTCGAACTCTGCAAGAATGCGTTCACAAATATCAGCACGATTACGTAGAGTATAGTAATATCCTTTCGTCTCTTTAGCCAATTCTTTTTCTCCAATGAAATAGCGTTCAAAAGTCGCCATTTTATCTTTGTCAAACGATGGAGCATCCGGGCCACACCACATATACCACACATAATCCAGTGCAAAACTCTTCTCCTCCGTACCGTCTTCATCGAAGTAAGCCGTACGGATCAACTGGTCTGTCTTGCACAATAGTTTCCTGCCCCAATACTCCTTCTTTCCAATACGGACATGTTTGAAACTACCATCCTCATTCAGAGGCATGGAAGCATGGTACAGCAAATTACTGTTACAAACCAGATACATTCCTCCATATGTAAACAAGCAACGCATATGTTTCTTCAACTTCTCACTATTCATGAACGAAGCATGGATTTTATCTATCAGTTCCCGTTCCTCATCAGACAGACGGTATGGATCAGCCGGATCTATGGTCGGGAAGTTTGTATCGCGCAATGGATATTCTTTTCCTTCATATACAAAGACACCTCTCTCAAAATCAATCTTATCCAGTAACTTCCGGTTCTGCATACCGAACTCCGGACGACGGTCTATAATCTCCGCTTCCAGCTTGAACTGTATCACCGTAATCGCCTTATGCATCTGCGTAATCAGCCGTAAAGTCTTCTCATTGTAGTTGCTGTCCACAAAGTTCATCTTCGGAGCGAAGATTGTACAGGGATCATCCGCATACGTATCCATGGCAAACGTGGCAAGTGGTAACAGGTTAATACCATATCCGTCCTCCAGTGTAACCAGGTTGGCATAACGCATCGACATACGGATCACATTGGCAATGCAGGCATCATTACCGGAAGCGGCTCCCATCCACAGAATATCATGATTTCCCCATTGAATATCAAAATTGTGATAATCACAAAGTGTATCCATAATGATGTGTGCTCCCGGGCCACGGTCGTAAATATCACCTACAATATGCAGAGAGTCAATCGTTAACCTCTGAATGAGATTACACATTGCAATGATGAAATCATCCGAACGCTTGGTGGAAATGATAGTACTGATAATTACATTGATATAGGCATGCTTGTTTGGCTCTACGCTCGATTCATGCAGCAACTCCTGAATAATGTACGAGAATTCAGCCGGAAGTGCCTTACGCACTTTAGAGCGTGTATATTTGGAAGAAACATTCTGGCATACCTTCACCAATTGATTCAGTGTAATCAGATACCAGTCATCCAGATCGGCTTCCTGCTCTTTAATCAACTGTAACTTTTCTTCGGGATAATAAATCAGAGTACATATTTCTTTCTTCTCACTCTCACGCAATGTATGCCCGAAGATTTCATTCACTTTCCGTTTCACCGCTCCCGAAGCATTCTTCAACACATGTTGAAAAGCTTCATATTCACCATGAATATCGGTCAGGAAATGCTCTGTCCCTTTCGGGAGGTTCAGAATGGCTTCCAGGTTAATAATTTCTGTACTGGCATCCGCAATCGTCGGAAAACTGCGTGACAGCAACTGCAAATAACGCAAGTCGCTCATGATGCTTTCAGGGGTAATATTACTCATGATATCTAATTACAATTTACAATTTACAAATTACAAATTATATATGGGCTTGTGTCTTCATTTCAAACCTCAACTCTACGTTCCTAATCCTCAACTTTACGTTCCCAAACCTCAACTCTCAACTTAAAAAGAACATCAGCAGCACTTGGGCGATAATCACACGCAGGAACATGCACAAGGGATAAACCGTAGCATAAGAAACTGAAGGATTATCACCGGGAATGGTATCATTAACATAATTCAAAGCCATTGGATTCGCCATACTTCCGCACAGCATTCCGGCTACCGAACCGAAATCGACTTTCATCCAACGGAAAGCAATGACTCCCATTATCAACACAGGAACCACGGTTAGTGCACAGCCGATAGCTATCCACAACAACCCTTCCGGACGGAATACCGTATCAAAGAAATGAGCTCCCGCATCCAGTCCCAGACAGGCCAGGTAGAGTGACAAGCCCAAGGCACGTAGCATCAGGTTTGCGCTACGGGTTGTATAAGTCACCATATGCATGCGTGGTCCGAAAGTACCGATAAGGATACCCACGATAATCGGTCCTCCCGCTAGGCCCAGCTTTACAGGAGTACTGACACCGGGTATGGCAATAGGTATCGCTCCCAAAGCAAGGCCAAGGACAATACCCACGAATACAGCCACCAGATTAGGTTCCTTCAAGCTCTTCACTGCATTTCCCAAAACTCTTTCCACATTTTGTATAGCAGCGGCCTCCCCCACTACCGTCAACCGGTCGCCCAATTGCAAGGTAAGTTCCGCCGTAGCCAGCAGCAGCACCCCGCTACGATAGACGCGACTGATATTGATACCATAATGATTACGTAAATGGAGTGAACCGAGTTTCTTTCCATTCAGTTCCGGACGTGTCACCACGATACGCTGGGAGATCAACTGGCTATCAATGGCATTCCAGTCAATATCTTCCTTGTTCCAGTCCGTGTTTTCTTGCTCACCGAACAATACAGTCAAGGCAGGAACATTTCTTTCTGAAGTGATAACAAGCAAGCGGTCGCCTTCTTTAATCACTTTTTCAGAAGTGGGGATGCTGACATTCCCATCCCGCCACAAACGGGAGATCACAAACTTAGGATAACTCAACTGAGCTATATCCTTCACACTCATATTAAAGATTGCCGGATTGTGCACCTGGAATGCAACAATATAGGGTTTATTCACATCGTCTTTCTCCTTGACTTCCAAATCAGCCTTACGTACCAGCGCCTTACGTATCATCAGAATACCGAGAATAACTCCCACTACTCCTATCGGATATGCCACCGCACACCCCAGAGCCGGAGTATTCGCTTCGATTCCCATCTGTTTCAGCGTTTGCTGTGCAGCCCCCAGAGCCGGTGTATTCGTTGTTGCTCCGCAAAGGATACCTACCATATCCGGCAGAGAGACTCCCAACCCATAACTTCCCAGCAGTGTCATCAGCGTACCGATCAACACCACGCCTACTGCCAGCATATTCAATTGTACACCGCCTGTGCGGAACGAACTGAAGAAGCCAGGACCGACCTGCAGTCCCAGTGCATATACGAATATCACCAAGCCGAAGCTCTCCGCATAGTTCAGCATCTGCGGGTCTATAGACAATCCGAAATGCCCGGCAAGGATACCTGCAAAGAACACGAACGTCACTCCCAACGATATACCGCAGATATGTATCTTTCCCAGCCCCAAACCAATAGCAGAGATCAGCGAGAGCACCACAACCGCCTGTAGGGCGGAGTGTTCAATGAATAAACTGTATAACCAATCCAATGTTTTTACGTTTTATTGATTTCAGTCCGCAAAGATAGGAAGTATTTCCCGGAGAAAAGGAATAATTGCATAAAAAAAGCGGTCATCTATTTGATGACCGCTTTATTCCTTGTACACCCTCAGGGACTCGAACCCTGGACCCATTGATTAAGAGTCAATTGCTCTACCAGCTGAGCTAAGAGTGCATTAAATTTTCCGTAGTGGATACGAGAATCGAACTCGTATTGCATGCGTGAGAGGCATGTGTCCTAACCGTTAGACGAATCCACCGGCTGTTTGCGGAAGCGGGGGGATTCGAACCCCCGGTACAGTTACCCGTACGTCAGTTTAGCAAACTGGTGGTTTCAGCCACTCACCCACACTTCCTTAAACCTGCATTGTTTCTCAAATGCGGTGCAAATGTATGGGAAACTTTTGGACTATGCAAATCTTTCCATCATATTTTTTTCTGACTTTTTTCAGGAAAAGGTGTAATCTGTTAAAAGTCAAAAGCAAAGGTCGGAAAAAAAATAATTTATTTGACTCATATCAATTCTTCCCTCCCTCTCATTCCGTACCTTTGCACGATTTTTCATCACCGGATTTCAAACACTACGAAATGATACATCAGGAAAGCTTAAAAAAGCGACTTGCCAAACTCGCTGCCCCCATCTTTATAGAGACCCTGCTCATCATGATGCTGGGTGCTGTAGATACTATTATGTTGAGCCGCCACTCAGATAGTAGCGTTGCCGCCGTAGGAGTGGTCAACCAGATCATCATGCTTACTTTCCTTATATTCGAGGTTATCAACCTTGGCACCTCTGTTCTTTGCTCCCAATACCTCGGCGCACGCCTGCAGAAGAAAGTAGTCCAGGTAGTCGGCGTATCCATCCTTGTGAATATAGTGATCGGCGTCTCTGTCAGCTTGTTCCTTTTTTCCTGTGCCGGACCGATACTACGCCTCATGGGACTCACTCCCGAACTGATGACGGACGGTATGGACTATATGCGCATCGTGGGTGCTTTCGCTTTCTTTCAAGCTATCTCCCTAACCCTGTCCGCTTCCCTACGCAGTGCAAACAAAGCCATCTATCCAATGCTGGTAACCGTCGTTGTCAACATACTTAATATCATAGGTAACTACTCCCTTATCTTCGGTCGCTTCGGCTTCCCGGAACTTGGTGTAGAAGGTGCTGCCATTTCCACAGCTTTCAGCCGCGGAGTTTCCATGGTACTACTATTCATTATCCTGTTCCGCAAACATATCCACCGTTTCCCTGTCGCTTATTTCCGTCCATTCCCGTGGCCCGAGCTGAAGAACCTGATGAAAGTAGGCCTGCCCTCTGCCGGAGAGCAACTCTCTTACAGTTCATCGCAAGTAGTGATTACCTTTTTCATCAATATGCTGGGCGTCGAAGCACTGGCCACCCGTACCTACTGCGTCAACATTATCATGTTCGCCTACCTCTTCAGCATTGCCATGGCACAAGGAGGCGCCATCTGCATCGGTCATCTCATCGGAGAGGGAAAACCTCATGCTGCCTTCCTTATGGGAAAATACGTGATGAAGAAATCCGTAATGATCACCGTCATACTTTCCACGGTTCTGGCCGTCTTCGGAAACACCATTTTCCACTGGCTGACCTCCAACGAAGAGATCATCCGGCTGGGTACCACCATCCTCATCATTGACGTTATTCTCGAAATCGGACGACCTATCAATATTTTTGCCACGAACGCTCTGCGTGCAGCCGGCGACGTCAACTACCCGTTTTACGTCGGACTGGTGGTTCAGTGGAGCGTTGCCGTCGGGCTGGGATACATCTTCGGTATTCCTTTGGAATGGGGCATCTGTGGTATGTGGGTTGCCTTCCTGTTGGATGAAAACATCCGGGGAGCCATCTTCGTACGACGCTGGTATAGCATGAAGTGGACAACAAAGGGTTTTGTCGCTAAGCACTAATCATTTCACAAGATTTGATTTAAATCAAATCTTTCGTACCTTTGTGCCCGGAAACGGTTATAAATACCAGCGAACAATTATGGATACACTATTAAAAGAAACAGTTAATGCCACTGTGAACTCCCGTTATCCGGGTATGGCACCTGAGGGTAGAAAACTGATAGAAGATATTCTGATCCGCAAAGAGCTGGAAAAGGGTGAACTCCTATTCAAGGAAGGGCAAGTCTGCCACCACATGGTATTTGTGGGTAAAGGCATGATGCGCCAGTTCTATTACAAAAACGGTAAAGACGTCACCGAGCACTTTTCCTACGAAGGCTGTGTCATCATCTGCATAGAAAGTACATTGAAGCAAGAACCTACCCGCCTGATGGCAGAAGCTCTGGAACCTTGCACAGTATACCTCCTCCCCTACGATAAATTCATGAGATTGACAGAAATCTCCTGGGAAATCAATATGTTCTACCGTAAGATACTGGAGTACTCACTCATCGTATCTCAAGTGAAAGCTGACTCCTGGCGATTCGAAACAGCACGCGAACGCTACAACATGCTGATGCATACCCATCCGGAGGTCATCAAACGGGCACCATTGTCACATATCGCATCTTATTTGCTGATGACGCCCGAAACCCTTAGCCGGGTACGCTCGGGCATACTGTAAAAAAGACAATATGAATCTACATTTTTTTGATTTATATCAAATCATATTCCCCAAGAACTCTCTAACTTTGCGCCATCAAAAAAGAAATAGAATTAGTTTTTATAAGGAAAGAGATTAGTTTTTAGGGTATAGATTAAAAAAGAGGTAACAATGTATAGAGGTTGTTACCTCTTTTTTCGTTCACTCCACAAAATTCATTTAAAAAACGTGTAGTAATGCAAACTTATTCATATATTTGTATTAATGGAAATGAAGCCACACGTAGCACTACTAAAAATAACGCTGTTGTTCACACTTATACTGGCGGGATGCCAGGGAAGTCCTGATAAAAAGACCCGCCTGCTGCAATTGCCACAGGAATTATTTCGGGATGGAGATATCGCTTTCAGAAGAGGAACAGGGATTACAAGTAGAGTGGTGCTGGCTGCAGACCGTGAAGGAACGTATTCGCATACCGGCATCCTGAAGAAGAAAGACGGACAATGGTATGTGATACATGCTGTGCCCGGCGAACCGGATTTCAAAGACGATCCGGATCGTGTAAAAATGGAGACAGTTGAAGTGTTTTTTGAAGAAAGAAAAGCTATTAACGGGGCCATTATGCGTATAGCAGAGGATTCTGCAAGCGCATACAGAGCAGCAGTACAGGCAGAACGGTTATATCATGCCCATGTACTATTCGACCATGATTATAATCTGGCAGATACAACGCGAATGTACTGTACGGAACTGATTGATTTCGTATACAAAAAACAAGGAATAGACTTGCCTGAGGGACGTATCAGTCACGTGAATATTCCGGGATTCAAAGGAGATTATCTCCTGCCTAACGATATTGCACAGAGTAAGCGCCTCTGTTTGATATACTATTTTTAAATACACATTAATCATTTAAAAAAAAGCGTATGAAAAAGGTATTTTATTTTAGTCTGATGGTTATGGCTATGTTTATGATGGCAGCTTGCTCCTCTTCCAGTAGTCCGGGAGATGCGATGAAGAAGTATAGCAACTACCTTATCAAAGGTGACTATGAAAAGTTTGTAGATGGCATTGCTTTGGATGACAGCGAAACTGCTGATAAACTGAAAGAGCAAAAAGCAGGATTCGTTGCCTTATTAAAAGATAAAGTGGGCAAAGAGTATGAAAAAATGGGTGGACTGAAAAGTATTGAGATTCTATCGGAAGAAATATCGGAAGATGGAAACACAGCAACTGTAAAGATAAAGCAAACCTACGGAAACGGAGAAACACAAGAAGGTACGCAATCGATGGTGAAAAGAGATGGTAAATGGCTAATGTCGATAGATAAGTAAGCTTTTCATCTCAGTATAAGCAACAAGGCGGTTCAGTTAAGAAAAGTATTTCTTACCGGACCGCCCGTTTTATTTTACTTAGTAAAGTTCACCCTGTCCTACTTCCGTGAAGAGCTTGGCAAGCTTTTCGATAATAGGTTTCACATAGCGTTCACCTTTCTCAGCCGAAGCTTTCTTGGGGTTCCCTACCCCGCTATCCACTGTAGCTTTATCCCAATGGCGCGGTGCCCATCCCACCTTTTCGTTCAATGAAGAAATAGTAAAAGGCTTAGAATCCCCATCACCTGCCTCATTCAGATTTACCAGCTCCGGATGATAGTGCATCATTACGGAAGTTTCCTGCTCACCGGCATGGTCATCTATTTCAGCTTCAAAATAATCTTTCGTGGGAACGAGGCTAAACCAGTCGGTAGCAATAATCAGGAAGTCCGGATAGCTAAAGGCAAGGTCGCGTATCATACCTTTGAAATTATTCCCGCCATGTCCACTGACAATAATCAGTTTACGCATACCCTGAGCATAAAGAGAAGCGACAATATCTTCCAAAATAGCCTGCTGGGTGGCATAACGGGTATGTATGCAGAAGGGAAGTTCACGCTGCCCGGGGTTGTGGGCACCGAATGGTACAGGAGGCATCACCATACAACGTACACCGGAACGTTTCAGTGCCAGCATAGCAGCGTCTACAGCAATGTCATGGGGCAAAATGCAATCGGTGAGATACGGAAGATGTAAGTTATGAGGCTCTGTTGCGCCCCAGGGAAGTATAACGGCATCATACTTCACATCCTTCACTTTTCCATAGCAGGAAACAGTAAGGTCAATTTCTCTTTTTTCCATGTTTTCTTATTTTTGGGGGTATTTGATACCTGCAAAAATAAAGAATATTCCGACACTGTGTACTATTGCTTACGATATTCTTTTGGAGACATTCCGGTGTGATGCTTGAAATATTTGCCAAAGAAAGACTGGTTAGCAAAATGCAGTTCATCGGAGATTTCCTGAATGCTCATTTCGGAAGATTTCAACAAAGCTTTAGCTTCCAAAATTACAAGACTGTCTATCCATTCTCCGGCAGTCTTTCCACTGACTTCTTTTACAGCTGTAGAAAGATGCTTGGCTGTCAGAAACATTTTGTCGGCATAATAGGCAACACTGCGTTCCTGTTTGTACGACTCTGTAATTGCACGGACAAAACGCTCAAAAAGATCCTCTTTCCTGCTTTTTACTTTTCTGACAGTAGGCTCATTGCCTTGATAGATGCTATATATCTCATAGAAAAGAGACAGTATCAATCCTTGAGTAATCTCTTTACGGAAAGGATTGTCTTTCAGTTTTACCTTCTTTTGAAGGAAAGAGTAATACTCCTGCACAGCCTCCATTTGTTCCGGATTGAGGCGTACACAGGGCTGCTCTTTAATCATAAAAAACAGAGGGAATAACTGCTGTACCGTGGGGAGCACATCATCTATAAACTGACCGGAGACAACTATAAAAACACCGGTGAAATCATCCGAACGCTCCACCTGCTGCAAAATCTGTTCAGGCAAAGTAACCACAAGAACACCTTCGGTAAGTTCATGTTCTTTCAGATTGATACGTATCTTGCAATACCCTTTCATGCAGAGTGTCAGACAGGACGCATTCAGGCGTGTAGGATAACCGAACAAAGGGATATCTCCTATATTGTCGAATATGGCAAAATCATTCCCAATAAAATCCATTGCCGGAAAACGGCGAATAGTTGCAATATCTACGTTCTTTATATTTTTCATCTCCCTTTCTTATTTGCGTGGCAAACTTAAGCAATATTTCGCTGAAAACCGTCCGAAATATCCTAAAAAAAGAAAAAGGGAACATTTCTACAAGAAAGGGCTTATGAAATTATGCTCTTGCAATAAATTCATAAGCCCATGCAATAATTTTGCAAACACTTGCAATATTAAATTTAGACCTCAGCCTAATTCATAAATTTAAAGCCGATAAAGAATGTCCTTGGTTGCGTTGGTCCGTAAAAATAACCGGAATCACGGAACTCACCTTTATCCAGGTCTTTCTGGAAGCTGTTGAAGATATTCTGTACACCTGCATTGAGTTGCAACTTGATGTGATCACGCAAAACAAAGGTATAATTTAACTTCAGATTGAGATCAAAGAAATCGGGAGTATTCTCCATACGGTCTTTTTCAATATTGCAAAACGCACCTTCCGGGGCATCCACCGGAGCATAGTGAGGAACGATCATCTTTCCGGTATAGATGCCTGACAAAGAGAAATCGAAGTTTTTCAATGGTGCGGAAGAGAAAGTGAAATAGCCATAATAATCCGGTGTACGCATCATGCGCTTGGTAGTTAATTCTTCACCATCCACTTTGGTCCAGACCTCGGCATCCATATAACGGCTACGTTGTGCGGTGAATCCCAACTGGAATTGTGCTTCTTTGCCATGAGCCAATTTGGCATCCAGATTGACACCATATACCCGTGCACCACTACCGTTACGACGTTCTTTGATTTTATCCCCGTTATCATCCTTACCGATATCTTCTAATACGAACACATGGCGCAGGTCAGTATAAAAACCTTCCAGCAAAATATTCGCTTGCCAATGTCCGAGATGTGTACTCCAGTCCACAGAGCCACTATAACTGTTGGAACGCTCTTCACGGAGGTTATCAGCCAACTTAATCTGAACTCCTTCACCACCTACAGCTGTCACATGCAAATCTTCATCATAAGCTTGCGGTGCACGGAAACCGGTAGAATACGTCAAACGTGCCTGGAAATCCTCAGTCGGTTTATAAAGGAAATTGATACGCGGGCTGAAAATCAACTTGTCTATCAGGTTGTGCTTATCGAGGCGGGCACCCACCAGCATAGTGAGCTGACGCATCTTCCATTCATTCTGAACAAAGGCGCTGGCTATGCGTACATCCTGCTTCATATCACGATGATAACCAGTCATGACATCATGCAGGGAGTTATTCTGATATTCAAGGCCACCGGTAAAAGTAGCAGGAGCAAAGAAGCAGTTGTTCATATTGCCTACATACATGCCACCGGCTACCCAGGTCAGATCATCCGTTTTACCATAAGCATTCATGTCCTGTTGCGCTCCATAATAACTGTTTCTATCCGTATGCTGAATAGAACCATAAAGAGAAATCTTATGCTTATATTCACGCCAGAATAAATCGTAGCTGGCACCACCACTATTAATAATGTGCTTAGTTTGCTCTGTAATATCCGACTCATGCGGTTGCAGATCAAATTTATTACCACCACGACGGAACTCATTAGTAGTATGGTATTCCAGATTGATACGGCTGAAGTGCGTAGGGCGATAGTAAGCACGGAAACCGAAAGTATTCATATTCAGTTTACCAAGTTCGGAGAAACCATCATCATCACGATCATAAGGGTTACGGTTACGATAGCTTTCATACAGCGCGATACCGTAAGAATTATCTTTTGCAACCAGGGAGACGTTACCACCCATATATTGTTCCCACGATTTTCCATCCATGCACGAAAACATGCTCGATACCTGAAAAGAATTACTGATAGGATCTTTAGTAATGATATTGATAGTACCACCTACTGCATTCGCTCCGAACAGAGCAGAACCACCACCACGCACTACCTCCACACGCTCTATCATATTCACAGGAATCTGTTCCAGTCCATATACCCCGCTAAGGGCACTGATGATAGGACGGCTATTTATTAATATCTGAGAATAAGGACCTTCCAGACCATTGATACGTACTTGTGGAAAACCGCAGTTCTGACAGTTGTTCTCCACACGCAGGCCGGACTGGTAGTTCAGCGTCTTTGCCAAATCTGTAGAATTCACCATCTCAAAGAGCTTGGCACTCATCACATTGACAACTACCGGAGCGTCCTTACGGCTCACTTCATTACGGTTGGCAGATACCACTACTTCATCCGTCATGAAACTCTCTTCCTGCATCTGGAAATGTATGACTGCAGTAAAGTCTTTACTGACAGTTACCTCTTTTTCCTGCGTCTTATAACCTACCGCTGATACGCGAAGCGTGTATTTCCCGACAGGAAGTTTACGGAATTCGAACTGACCTTCTTCATTAGAGACTGTTCCCTGACCGCTTTCTTTGATTAATATAGTTGCATAGGGTATATTTTCTTCTGTTCCTTTCACTATCACGTGACCGGAAATCATGTTGCCTTCCTTTATAGGATTTACGGCATAGAGGCTGATGCAAACCATAGTAAGCACCAACGCAAGTATATGTTTTTTCATTAATTTGCGCTCAAAAATGTATGTATTGAAAATATGAGTGACAAGCTACGAGCTACAACCTACAAGTACCTTTCGGTATATTAACCGGTAGCTTTCCAAGCTGAAAGCTTGATAAAAGATTATACCGCGAATGCCGGCGGAGCGCGAAGAGAAACGACCTGCCCCCATTCTTCCTTTACCAAGGATGTTAGTTTTTCCGCTTCCAGCATAGCCAGAAGTATCCGCATAGGGTGCAGTTCTTCATATACATCAACCTCCGGAGATTGGAAAGTTGACAAACGACCTATAACGACAAGTTCACTTTTAGAGTGCGTGTGCTTACCGTGAAATGGATGAGAGTGGGTAATCAGCACTCCATTGACGTAATGGACATGAGTAAAGGCTGTAATACTTGTCTGATATGCCACAAACAGCACCAACAAGCATACAGCCCCTATAATTCTCTTTATCTTTTTATTCACGTCCCTACAGTCTATTAAAAATTGCGACTGCAAAGATAGTGATTATTTTTCCACTTTTCCAAACAAGTATTCATAATCCCGTTTAGCAGCAGGCTCCACCCATTCTTCCGGAATAAACTTCCATTGTCCCAACGCATGTGGCTCAATCACACCCTTCTTCTCTATATATTGCATCAGGTAATAACGCAAATCTTTATCCGTAGAGTACAGGATACGATCTTTCAATTCATCCTGAGAAATACCGGAGCCTTTAGTCAATAATTCTCCTCCACCATTACCGCGGTAGGAATTCAGTGCTACTTTATACATTTTATCCAAAGAGAAAGGAGTTCCGTCCGCCATACTGGTTATAGTCACCTTTTCTCCCTTGGGTTTCGTTACATCCACCGTATAAATGATACCGGCAGCCGAATCAAAATTGAAGCTGAAGTTTTTGAATGAAGCACGATCCGTTGCCCCTTCACGACGCTTCTCACGAAGCAGCAACAAATGGTCATCAGGAGATTTCATCTGGTTTGTCCACAAATCATACGACATCTCCAATGCATCTTTTATCTCCTTACCGGACAACTTCATAGTATAAAGCATATTTTCATACTTATACAGATTGAACATATCGCTTACAAACACATCACCCTTGCTGATCTCGGTATCATACGACAGAGGAGCAGCTAAAGAAATTTCTGCATTCGTGATTTCAAGTTGTAACATATGGATTAAATCAATAAAAGCAGAAGAACCGAAATAAGCAGGGCGCGTAGAAATCGTTTCAGTGAAACTTCCTATCTTCTTGGACACAAAATCCCGAACATCACTAAACTGGGGAGCAAAACGAGCCATAAAATCCTTGTTTGCAGTATAGTTCTTCATCTCAGTCAGCACTCCGCTGATATGTTTCTCGACTACTTTTCCCTTACGCAATTTCAAAGTAACATCTGCATTCGCCACAACCCCTCCCTTACTTGCCGGGTCCATAATCAACACAGAGTCTCCCTCTACATTTTTAATCTTCTTCAATTCACGGGTATGATCGTGTCCCATCAAAACAATATCAAAACCAGGAACGTTACGAGCCACTTCCAGTGAAGCATTCTCACGATATTTACCACCCATCAACAGAGCATCTTGTCCGGCATGGAAAATTCCGATTACTAAATCCGGATTCTCTTTTTCACGGATAATCTTCATCCATTTGCGGGCTGTCTCTTCCATATCATCAAAGCGCAGACCTTTCCATAAGTTTTCCGACAACCACACAGGAATAGCAGGAGTAATCATTCCCAGCACTACAATCTTAACACCATCCCGTTCCAATACTTCATAAGGCTTAAAGTGCGTTTTCCCTGTAACCGTATCAATGATATTGGTGCCTAAAATGGGAAAATTACAATCACCTGCCCAACGATCAAACACAGCACGCCCGGTTTCCACATCATGATTTCCCATGTTACCAGCATTATACTTCATGTAATTCAACACTTCGGCAGCCAGATGCAGAGAAATGGTATCAATATAATTATAATAGTAAGCGCAAGGCTGACCTTGCAGAATATCTCCATTATCCAATAGCAACAGGTTATCCTTATAAGTCTCACGTTCCTTCTGAACAAACTCATACACACGCGCCAGACTTCCCGCTGCCTCATGTCGAAGTATAAAGTCATAAGGATAATAGTTACCATGTATATCGCTGGTTTCTACAATTTTCAGCTTTACTATTTTATCCTGAGCCAACACGGCTCCTGTCAGGAAGAATATCCACCCTAAAAAAAAGTAAAATCTCTTCATAGTAATTATTTATTTGGTTGTTCTATCTCAAATGGATGTGTAAATACGAATCTTGCTCCATCTGTATATCCGGAATCTACCCAGATCTCTCCTCCCCACTTCTCTACAGTCAGTTTACAGATAGATAAACCCAATCCCGTGCCTTGCACATATTCATTCAGTTTCTCAAACCGTTCAAATACCTGCTTCTGTTTTTCCAACGGAATACCTGTACCGGTATCTGATACAGAGAAAGTAGCTACTCTCTTCTCATCATCTACTTCCAGCTTCAATGTGATCTTACCATTTCTGGTAAATTTGTCGGCATTGGAGAGTAAGTTTATAATAACCTGCTGCAAACGCTGGGTATCCGTCCGCAAATCCACACTTTCACGGTCACACTCAAAGATAAACTCATTTTCCGATTTACGAGCCTGACTAACAGAAGCTAATACCTGCTGGCACAGTGGTACTACATCACACTTCTCAATTGTAAACGTAACCCTATCTGCCTCCAGACGAGAAACATCTAGGATATCATTGATCAGGCGAAGCAACAAGTCCGAATTTGTTTTAATAATATCGACATATCCCTGCTGTTCATCCACCGAAGTACCTCCTGAAGCCAATACATCGGAGAATCCTACAATCGCATTCAACGGCGTACGGATTTCATGGCTCATATTAGCAAGGAAAGCACTCTTTAGACGGCTTGACTCTTCCGCACGGTCTTTCGCTTCTCTCAAAGCACTCTCCGACTCCTGAAGTTCATCTTTCAGTTTCTTAGTATGATAGTAAAAGTACAGAGAAACAAACAATCCACTCAGCAATACGACCAAGACCGTACCAACAGTCCAGATATGATATTTATATTGTTCGTAAAACGATGGAGTTTCATTGACCATTTCTATAGGCTGATGAATGGAAGACAGATCCAAACGCTTATCTTTCACAATCTTGCTATCCATCTGTATCTTATTCGGAATTACCTCTACTTCCACCCGGTCGCTGTCCGGTCCCTGCAACAAACGAACCGCCTGATGCGCCATATCCTTACCCAATGCCCGGTAAGAGGGGATCACTCCACCTACCGCCCAATAGCCTATACCTACAGAAGTTATAGAAAAAGTAGGAACATCACCGGCAGCCTCCATCATCGTATAAGTCGCATTGCGCATAAAGTATCCGTCATACATATCTACGCGCCAAGTACCCAATAACAATGCTGTATTGGGAGGCAATTCATGTAATTTATCGCTTATGGTATAAATTGTATTCGTTCGTCCGTCCAGCAGAATAAGGTTCAGTTCCGGGTGTTTTTTCATCTCTTCCACTACATGTGCCTGCAAAGAAACACCACCATAACTATTATCGGAAACAAAAGCAATATTCCTGGTTTCCGGATACAGCTTCTTTATCAGATTAATATTGGCTTCTACATCATATTCATAAACGAATCCAGCTTTCACCGAAGAATTAGGAAAGTCATTAAAAAAATCCACTGCATCAGGCATCCATGTTTTCAGATCGACTGAATCATCCGGAAGAATAATGGCATTACGGCTTGCCAGTGCAGCCAGCACCGGCACATTTCCACGTATGGAATCTGCTTGTGATAAATAAGCTGTCCAAGCCTCCTGACCAATCAGCACAAGTAGTACAGGCGAACGTTTTCCCCGGTATTTAGCAAGAAGTTCCTCCATTTTACTTTTCCATAAAGGAGCTTCGGAGAAACTTTTGCAGTTCATATTTTCCAGAGATATCGGAGCCTCCCCTCCCAGCCGCTCAAATTCTTCCATAAAATCGTAAATATTTCCAGAAGTTTGTCGTGCGTCCGGATTATATGAACTGATAATCAATACCGGGTGTTCTCCAGTCACCGCAAAGGCCGATGAAAGCCCGATGTGGGATATCAGTAAGAAAAGCAGAAAGCTATATATTATTTTCCTAAATAAGCCCATTCAGTGAATATAGAATTGTTTCGGCAAATATACAATAAAGTTATAAGAATAGAAAAATAGTTGTAGAATTTAAGCCATGATATTTTTATCCGTAAGTGTTCTGTGAAGATATTACCAGATATAAACAAAGAAAACAGCCCACTAGGAGCTGTTTTCTGACATTAATATACAATCAATTAATATTAAACCTTTTGATGTAAACTAAAGTACTTCTTCATAAACCATATATAGATAAAGCTAAGCAATAAAATTACACCCAGCAAGAATATATAACCATAGTTCAAACATCCTATATAGCCAATTATTATTATTGCTTGTACCACCATATAAATCAACGAAACCACAACATGAGGCATCCTCAATTCGTTCGCCATCAACTGATACATATGTTTACGATGGGGCAAACCGATATTCTCATGAAGCATCAGGCGATGAATGATAGTCAGAACACTGTCGACACCATAGACAGACAATAAGATAATCCAACTGAAATCTTCAGTCTTAATTATAAGTTTTCCTATCAGAAAAAGAAGAATAAAAGCAATACTCACAGAACCGACATCACCGGCAAAACACTTCGCCTTTTTACGGAAATTAAAGAAACAAAATACGAATACAGAGCAAAGGACGGTATAAATCAAAGCGGGCTCAACAAAAGTGATTATCTTAGAATTTATATAAGCTAATGCACCAAGAATAACCAATGAATAGCCACCGGTAATGCCGTTGATACCATCCATGAAATTATAAGCATTAATAATACCTGTGCAAACTATCAATGCGATAATTATCCACCACCACGAAAGAGAAAACAGCCCCCATTGGTAAAACATCAAAGCCATAGCGGTAAAGTGAAACACTAATCGCAAACCTTGGGAAGTGGAACGAATGTCATCCACAAAACTGATGAAGGTAATTAGGGTCAATGCTAACATGAACCAGGGATATTCCCATTCATTACTCAAGAAATAAGCCAAAGCGCCAAAATAGAAAATGATTCCGCCACCACGCAAAGTAATCCGGGTATGAGAACTTCTCTCATTGGGCTTATCGATGATATTGCACTTATCAGCTATTCTAAAATAAAAAAGTTCTGCCAGAAATAGCAGAACCAATATAATCAGGTAATACATAACCGTACTTGCCCCTTTAATTTTAAATGTTAATTATTAATTTGAAAACGATTTTATCGTTTTCATAATCCCATCAGCAGCACGAACAGGCATTCGTTCAATGCCAAGTGCAGCTTTAATCTTCTCATTACTAACCACGTAATTCTCCGTCAGTTTCCGCAAACGTTCAGTATTCAGCGGCAGATGAAGTAAAGTTCCTAAACCTGCACAACCTTCCATCATCTTCCGGTTCATCTTCCAGATATGAGGTGCTTTACCCATAGCCTCACACATGAGAGTAATCAATTCATTTGTAGATAGGGCTTCGTCATCACCCATGTGATAAATGCCACTCGCTACATTCTTTGTCAGCAAACCTTCCACCACATAACATAAGTTATCAATCGAAGTGAACGAACGCTTATTCTCAAAATCTCCCAAAGGCCAGGGAATGCCTTTCTTTACCACATTATAAAGCAAATTCAGGTTTCCTTTATTGCCCGGGCCATGAATCATGCAGGGTCTCAATATATATACCTGCTTCCTATCATCATGTAGTTTTAATTTTTCATTCTTATTTTTTAATTTATCGAGAATATAATTCTCGGCTGCTATCTTACTCTCTCCGTAAGGTCCTATTGGAGTAGGTATCACATCTTCCCTCAACGCATCCCCTACTACACTATCGGCAGCAGCCTTCACTGAACTAAAGAATATGAACTTTTTAGCTGTAGATTCCAGAAAGAAATCAAAGATCTTCTGAGTCAATCCTGTATTGATATCAAAATACGCCTGTGCAACAGACTGGTTCTTTGTATCATGTGCTTTACCGGCCAGATGGATGATGGCATCAAATTGTGGCAAACGCTGCATTGGAAAAGAAGTTGATTCAATATCTTCCCAAGCAAAAGTCTTCACTACTCCCTCCTTTTCAGGAGCGACGATATCAAGACCATAAAGAACATGACGTTTTTTTAAGGCTACAACTAGATTGGAGCCCACAAAACCGTGAATTCCTGTAATAAGTATATTCATGAAATTAAAATAGTCCTCAGATATTAACCAACTTACTTTTTATTGATGTCAGAGTTTTCCAATGCATGTGTATTCAAAACCTAATTCTTGCAATTCATTCTGATCATAAATATTACGGCCATCCATCACCACCAACTGCTTCATTGTTTTCTTCAAGACTCCCCAACTTGGCATCCTGAACTCTTTCCATTCGGTCACTAACAGTAAAGCATCGGCATCCAATACCGCATCATACATATCCGTAGCATAAATAACTTTATCACCTATTCTACGATTACATTCTTTCATGGCAATAGGATCATAGACTTTTACCACTGCACCAGACTCTATCAGTTTATCTATCAAAATTAAAGCAGGTGCTTCACGCATATCATCCGTTTCAGGTTTGAACGCCAATCCCCACATGGCTATTTGTTTGCCTTTCAAATTACCTTTGAAATGCTTCAACAATTTTTCAAAAAGAATACCCTTTTGGTTTTCATTCACTTCCTCCACAGCTTTAAGCACTCGCATCGGATAACCATTCTTTTCTGCTGTTTTTATCAAAGCTTTTACATCTTTCGGAAAACAGGAACCACCATAGCCACAACCCGGATAAAGGAATTTACTACCTATACGACTATCCGCACCAATACCTTTACGCACCATATTTACATCTGCACCTACCAATTCACACAAATTTGCAATATCATTCATAAAACTGATACGGGTAGCCAACATCGAGTTAGCAGCATACTTTATCATTTCAGCACTGGGAATATCAGTGAATATCAAACGGTAATTATTCATCATAAAAGGCTTATAAAGCCGTTCCATAATATCTTTTGCCTTATCAGATTCAATACCAACCACTACACGATCCGGTTTCATAAAATCATCAACGGCATCACCTTCTTTCAGAAATTCCGGATTGGAAGCTACATCAAAATCAATTTTCTCATGGCGTTTATCAAGCTCTTCCTGAATAGCAGCCTTTACTTTTTGTGCAGTACCAACAGGAACTGTGCTTTTAGTAACTACCAGTACATATCTTTTCATGTTGCGACCAATAGTACGGGCTACTTCAAGCACATACTTCAAGTCGGCACTCCCATCTTCGTCGGGAGGGGTACCTACGGCACTAAACACAACTTCTACATCATTCAGGCAATCTGCCAGATTGGTTGTAAAATTCAAGCGTCCGGCATTATAATTACGATGCACCATATCCTCCAATCCCGGTTCATAAATAGGAACAATCCCTTTCTTCAGGTTTTCAATTTTACTTTCTTGCACATCTACACAAGTAACGTCTATACCCATTTCAGAAAAACAAGTACCGGTAACTAAACCGACATAACCGGTTCCTACAATTGCTATTTTCATAATTTCCTAATTATTTTTTATAGTTGATAAAAAGAGCGATACCACTCTATCGTCTCTTTCACTCCTTCTTTGATAGGTTTATCGGGTTTAAAACCCAATTCATATTGTAACGCTGTGGTATCCGCGTTTGTCTGATAAACATCACCGGGTTGCATCGGAAGAAATATCTTCTCTGCCGGATGACCTATAGCCTCTTCTATAGCCTGTATAAAATCCATCAACTTTACAGGATGCGAGTTACCAATATTATAAATCTTATAAGGTGCAGTGGAAGTGCTGGGATCCGGTATTTCTGCACACCAATTAGGTTCAGGAGACGGGACATGATCTATCACCCGCAACACGCCTTCCACAATATCATCAATATAAGTAAAATCGCGAAGCATATCACCCTTATTGAATACCTTTATTGGACGATGGTGCAGCATGGCATCTGCAAACAGGAAAGGTGACATATCCGGGCGCCCCCAAGGACCATATACCGTAAAAAAACGAAGTCCTGTAGAAGGAATACCATATAGATGGCTATACGTGTGAGCCATCAACTCATTAGATTTCTTCGTAGCAGCATACAAACTTACCGGATGAGCAATACTATCTTTCTCTGAGAAAGGAACCTTACCATTCAAGCCGTATACACTACTGGAACTAGCATATATCAAATGTTTCACTTCATAATGACGACATCCTTCCAATATATTAAGAAAACCATCGATATTGCTTTCCACATATGCATAAGGATTCTCAATAGAATATCTTACTCCAGCTTGTGCTGCAAGATTTACAACCTTATCAAAATGCTCATTAGCAAAAAGCATCTGCATAGCTTGTTTGTCCTCAAGATTCATGCGAACAAAACGAAAAGAGGAATATTTAGAACTTCCAACAAACTTATACCAGTCTATATTTTCCTTAGAGATACCTAATGTACTCAAACGACCGTATTTCAGGTTCACATCATAGTAATTATTCAAATTATCCAATCCAACGACCTCATCGTCACGACTAAGCAGACGCTTACACACATAAGAACCTATAAAACCGGCTGCACCGGTAACTAATATTTTCATGTTTTATTCAACTGATTATATATTTCAAGATGTTTCTGTATTACATTTTCTATTGAGAAATCCTTTTCAGCCAATTTGCGTGAATTATGCCCCATATCCTGCCTCAAGTCCTCATCTTCAAAAAGAATCTTTAGTTTCTCAGCTAACATATCGCTATCTTTCACAGAAATCAGATAGCCATTATAACCATCTACCACTGTTTCCTTACATCCAATAGAATTTGTGGTCACTATAGGACGTCCCACGGCAGTAGCCTCGATTAACGATTTAGGAAGCCCCTCTTTATAATAGGAAGGAAATGCTACTATATGACAAGATTTCAATAGCTCTAGCACATCCGTACGATACCCTAACCACTGGATATACTCCCCATCACACACAGCCTTTAGTTCTTCCTCCTTTATCGCTTTCGGATTGTCATCCAATCCACCACAAAGTAGAAATTCCACTTTATCTTTATATTCTGCTTTTAGTTTCAAAGCAGCATTTGTTAACACAAATACTCCTTTTTCTACAATCATACGGGCAGTAAGCAAAACTTTAATTTTTCCACTTACCGGTTCGGGGGTATAACAATATTGATTCAAATCCACTCCTGACCCTTTTATCATAAAAGCCTGCTCTTCTTTTATAATCCTGTTTTTCAAGAATAAACCTTTATCTTCTTCATTTTGAAAAATTACTGCGAGATTTTTACGATGGTGAGAAAAGCGAAGTACTTTAGGGAGAAGTTTTGAAACTAATGATTTATTTTCTTCTGAGAAAAAGATTCCCAATCCACTAACAGCATTGACCACTCCGTGTACTGTTGCTAGCTTTGCAGCTAAAGTTCCCCAAAGTATAGTCTTTAAACCTACATGATGAATAATATCCGGTTTTTCGTGGTAATAGAGACGATACAGGAACCAACATGTATACAACTCCTCTATAATGTTTTGCCCAGAACGGTTCATAGGCAAATCAATCACCTTTAAGCCCAAAGCTTCGATCTCTGATTTTTTACCAGTATCTTTCGTCACAACAGTAACATCATAACCGTTTTTTTGAGCACTTAAAGCAATGTCTTTACGGTGAGAAAGAAAGAACCAATCGACATTGACTATGACAAATAATTTAACCATCAACAATACATCTAATATTTTTATAGAATTCGAATAAGGATATAATAACCAGCCCCTCCCCATTTACATATTTTTACAATTTCAGTCAACAGTAGAAATTGTATATTCATTATTAAGTCTCAAATCAAGTGTTTATAGTAAACTAGATATTCTAACAAATACTTTTAAATCATTAGCATAAAACTATCTGAAAGTGTCAGAGTAAAGGTTATTGTTTATTTTTTCGCAATTTTCATATATTCTTGTTGATACTTTTCTGCGACTTTATGAATATCATATTCACTAGCACGCTTTAAACAACTGTTAGTTATTGCATTGTAATACTCTTTATTTGAATCTAATCTTTGCAATATATCTGCAAGTTCCATAGCATTTCCACATTCAAATAGTACGCCTGCTCCCCCTACAACCTCTCTTAAACCATTAACATTTGTAGCTATAAAAGGACGTCCACAAGCCATCCCCTCTATGGAAGATAATGATAAGCCTTCATATTCGGAAGACATCAACACTGCATCAGAAGACTTTAGAATTCGTGGAACATCAGAACGAATATATAAGAAATGTACTCTATCCCTAACACCCATTTTCTCAGCCAATGTCATCTTTTCTTGCAATTTTTCATCAGTAGCTCCCCCTCCAACAAATACGGCATGATGGTGCTTTGGTAGCAAAGCAATTGCTTCTATCAATGTATCTTGCCGCTTGGGATAATAAAACCGAGCTACCATTGTAGTAACAAAAGTATCTTTACCAATTCCTAAAAGTTCTTGCTTAGTATACGGCTCAGCTTCCAAGTACTTTGCTATATCAACTCCATTGGGTATTGAGATGCACTTTAATCCTTTGTATCTATTATTAAAAGTTTCAAGAGCCTTATCAGCGCAAGCGACAATCTCTTCATACTGGCTATAGATAAATTTATCAATATATTTAAAGATAAGTATCTTTCTCCTTTTATTATTTGTAGAATGTTCCGTTGTTATAATCGGAGTATTGCTAAAACTTAGTATCTTAGCAAATGCGACCCAATAATTTGCAGGAAAAAGATGTACATGTACTATCTCATATTGCTTAATATAGGGAATTAATTCAAAAATATTTTTAATACTTCGTTCTGTTCTTATAGTTGCTAATGCTCTTACTTCAATACCAGACTTTTGTAATTTATCAGCTAATGTTCTATCTTCTGAGGCTTTCAATTCTAAAACAAGAACTTCATTCCCCATTTGCTTTTGTACAGGTAACATCTCTACCAATAAACTCTGAGCTCCTCCCATGCTCATATTGTCTATCACATGTAGTATTTTCATTTTACTTTATTCCTCTAATTTTCCTATAAGTGAAATATAAGTATGAAAGAAATCTACTACCCAAAGACTTTCTACCAATATTATCTAAATTTAAATCATCAAATCCGATAATCTCTGTAACATGACTCTTGAAGAAAGTTTCCGTAACATTAAAATCATTCTCATTCATTATATTCGGATGCAAACAAAATGTCCATATTCCTGGAATTTTCATTTCTGTACAATGTCCTCCTAACTGTGGAATAAAAACAAAATCTCCATCCTTGTAAGGCTTTGTAGCAATAGTATCACTAATAATGCGTATATCGGAGCATTTCTTTAGTGCCAATAAAGTATTTTCGTCAAAAGTATGGCTGGGAGCAAAAAAATATTTAGGATTGATACCATGCCCATTAAGAATTCGTAATCCTTCTTTTATCTTTTTGCATTGTATTTCAAACGAAACCCCTGCAAATTCTGAACGATTCCATAGAGGATTAATCCCGCCTTTTTCAGAAATATAACAATGATTATATCCGTGTAGTGCAATAGCCCAACCTTTTTTATCCCAATCTCTAGCTTTCTGCCAAAAGTTCGGATCCTCAACATCTATATGCAATTTCGGGTCTTCGTTATGAGGTATAATACCCACCATAGGCTTCACTTCATAACGGTCAAGAATATTAAGCATCTTCTCCCATTTAACAGAATCCATAGTAGGACACGCATCGTCTAGTCGAATTAAATATTTAGTAGTCATTTATATGATTTTATCTATTATATATTGAAAGAAAGGGCGCTTATCTTCCTTCATATACTCCAAAAACACATCTGTACGTTTTACATCTTTCAGCCATTGCCATAATGAAACCTTACATTGTAAAACAAGTTTCAGATCTTGAAACTCTGGCATTACCACAACAAACTTAGGTTCTTTGATTTCATCATAATAGTTTTCACCTCGATTTGCTTTTACCCATATCGCAGGCAAGTTAATCCCACTAGCTGTAACACAATATGCATTGCCATCATTACGAAAATTAATCTCTAGAAAATACACCTTATCATCATGTCCACGGAGAAACTCTATACTAAAGAGTCCAGAGTACTGACAATCCTTGATGTATAACTTACTCTTTTTTACAATGTTGTCATAAAAAGGGTCTATTGGACCATACTCAAGAAAACCTGTATTAGTATTCGGTTGAGAACGGAGAACTTTTGTCATTCCCGGAATAATTATCTCTTCTCCATTATTCAGAGAGCAACCAATAAACTGAACCTCTTCCTTTTTATCAATATACGCCTGGACAAATAAAGTATCCTTATTGCCTGCAAGGAAGGTATCTAACTCCTCTCTATTTCGGCAGATTACGATATCTGATTTACCTCCATGACTGCTAATATATGATTTTGTGATACAAGGAAATGTCACTTTAGTTATATCCATAGGCAAACTCCAAACCTCAGGAGAGTAAATATCTCTCTTGGCAGCCATTTTGATCATGTTAGTTTTATCCATCAACTCCGGCATTTTTCCTTCCATAGGTATTCCAGGGAGTATATATCGTTCTGAAAGTTTTCTCTGATAGAGATTCAAATGTTCAGTAACTGCATCAGCACACGAAATAATAATTTCTTTTTCTGATTTAGGTTCGCGGTACAACAGATAAGCCGCCAACTCTTTTATATCTGCCAGAGCACAATGCTTCAATATATATTTACTACTGGCAATATAATTCTTCACGAGGTTACCTATTGTGATAAGTTCAACTCCATAGCCGGATATTCCTAAAGTCCTAATAACTCCAAGCGCATTGTGGTGAGTTCCTCCTCCAATTACCAAAACATTTATTTTCATATAATTCATAAAGATTCTATAAGCTTAATATACTTCTGAAAAAATGCTTTCTTAGAGAATAACGACTCTGCAATCTCTCGACTATATTTTCCCCATATTTGCAAATCTTCCTTAGGCATATTGATAATATACTTCAAAACTTCATAAATGGAGTTTACATCAGTTGGAGTAAAAAATATACCATTCTGATTTTCTTGTACAATATGAGGATTGTCACATACCCGACTGCAAACAATTGGCTTACCACAACTCATAGCTTCACACACTACATTTGGGAACCCTTCGTAAATACTCGGAAGACAAAATACGTCACAATTTTGGTAATGTTTCAAAATTTCTGTCGTTGCAGGATGGAAGTCAATCATATCCTCAATTCCCAACTCAAGGCGTTTCTTGAAGCACATATCGCCATAGGTCTCTTCTTTCGTTTGTACATCACCATACCAATCAAAATGTACATTTGTAAGACCATCCTCCTTAAGGTGCTTAATTGCCTCCAGATAGTTAGAGACATTCTTTTGTCGTGCCACACGAGCCACTGTCATGATAATGAACTTCTGATTAGTTGGCTGAGCAATAGGAATAAAATAATCTGTATCTGTAAAGTTGGTTATAGTAGTAACAGATTGACTTAGCTTAGGAAAGTTTGTCCGGATAAACTTTTCTTGTGCATATGCATTAGGCACCACGTAGTCTGCCCATCGATACAAGAAAAACTTTACTTTATCCTTTAGCGCAAGACATTGTGTAGTATTTCGCTCAGAGGCTATCAAACGAAATTTTCCCCCAAACATCTTTAGTATACAACCAATAATCGTAGGACCATCCTTGTAGGCAATCATCCAATCATAACCACCTGTCTCCTTGATATGCTTACGGATAGCATATAATTTCGACCACTTATTATTCTTAGTATGTAATGTAACTGAACCTATAGCATATTTCTGAACCAATTCTGAATAGAAATCATGTTCACAATATGTTATCAAATCAACATGATATCCGTTTTGCTTAAGGAAAAGCGCCAATCCAATCATTTGACGTTCGGCTCCTCCCATACCAAGAGTGTCTATCAGACAAAGAATTCTTTTCATTCATTTATATTATTAATATACCCTTCTGTTGCATTATCCCTATGTTTGATGACACAAGGATTGCCAAATACAACACTATGAGAGGGTACATCACAATTAACATAAGTACACGGAGCAATCAGCACGTCATCACCTATAATAACATTTCCTACTATGGCAGAATTAATACCTACCCACACTTTATTACCAAGAGTAGGAGCACCTTTACGCGGGCCTCTGTTTTCACGGCCTATCACCACTCCTTTGTGCAGATTACAATAATCACCAATTACTGCAAGATCGTTCACCGTAATATTGAATGCATGACCGAGGTAAAGTCCCTTGCCTATAATAGTCTCAGCTGGTATCTCAAGTCCATACTTCAATCGATATCTTCTTAATATTAGTTTACAAAAAAATTTAACTATCTTATTTTTACTACATTGAAAGAGTCTCAGTACACGTAAAAAGCGAAGCGTATGTCCTCCACCCTTATTACGCTTATAATCAACAGAATACATATCACACATTTTATATATTCTATTTTCTGATAAATTTTTCATCTGGAAGCGAAAGCAAGAATTTTTTCTTTTCCTCTTTTGTCATTCCTTTGCAATGTAGATTGTATTTCATGTTCCGATCAATATACTCTTGGGTAGTTCCAATGTACTTTGCCGGATTTCCGCCAACCACAGTATTTGGTGCAACTGATTTAGTCACAATACTTCCAGCTGCCACAATAGCTCCTTCGCCGATGGTCACCCCAGGCATGATTTGTGAATAAGCGCCAATATAAGCCCAGTTCTCTATTACTACTTTTCCAAACGCATCATAGTCTGGATATTGCTTTCTTATTGCATTACCACCACCATGGCAATGTATTGATACATGGCTTGTTATTTGCACATTATCACCAATGGTTATTAAATATGGCTCTCCACTCATTTCTCTCGTAGAGATAAAACAATTCTTACCTATCACCACGCCTATATGACGTAAATACTTCTCTGGCGACACCAAGAATCGCCAGTATAATTCAAAAAGTCTTTTAAATGGATTAAGCATAATAATAATTGAATGTTTGCAAAAATTAAAAACACATTAGAAAAAAAACTTAAGATATCATATAATAATTAGGAGTCATTTCTTGATATTTTACTATTACCATGTCCTTGTCACTCTTTCCAAAAAAAATGAATATGCATATGGATGGCTATCGTATGACATCAAAAGCAGCAATATTACAAAACAAAGAATACCCATTTTATATATTTCTATTAACATTACATTTGAACTATATTTATCAAGCAGCGTTATAGCAGAAGGAAAAACATATAAAAAGTATAGAGAAGTTCTGCCCATCCCAGGCATTCCAATACCTATAAGAGAAACAGCAAATCCATATAAAATAATACCAGCTATATTAGACTCATTTCTTTCACTTATATGCTGATATACATTATTAATCCATAGCATCAGCACTACTGATCCTAAGAAAAAAACTGGCACTATATTATTTTCTGATGAAGAAGAATCCAAATAATGACTATAACGGGTAAATGACATCATAATATTCTCAAAAAGATATCTAATAACGACACATACTACTACTACCATGAACAGGCTTTTCGATATATTACGACCATTTAGATTCAGCCTTTTCCATAAATAAAAAGGAAAAAAAACAACTACACTTATATGAAAACTTAATGCTAACAGTGCCAAAGGAATAGAATATTTAAGTTTATCAACATAATATAAGGCCAATAATACAAAGCCTGTTGCCAAATGTTGTCGAAGAACACCAAAACCCATATAATAAAACATAGGATATAACAAGTATATCACTATAGTAAACAATATAGAATGAGAGGTTTTAAAATAAAACCACATAACGGGTACGATACTTAAAACAGATAAGGATGCAAACAGAAACTGTGGTTCAGTTGATATTTTACTTAACAACCAATTTAAGATCACATATCCTTGTCCCCATTCTGCATAAAAATTCAATGGATTCAGTACATCTGCAAAACTCCATAAAGATATTTGACAAAAAGCTTCTGCATACACCTCTGTATCTACATAATTATAGGGATTTGCTAAAGCTCTAAATAATACTGCATGTATACAAACTAATGTGACAAACTTCTTTTTGGCTTTATACTTGTTTGGTGCAATTTGCGTTATTATAAAATAATAAGTTATGACTAATATAAAATTAAGTAAATATGGCATTATTATTTATTTAAATGACGCTTTAAATATATGAATAGAAAAAATAGCGTATCTACATTAGATTTTTTAAAAATTGCAAGCATTTATGTAAATATGGGTATCTTCTAGCATGTAAGTCTACAACATAACATCCTTTATATTGATTATAAGTATGCATACCGATGTAGTTCTTAATCGGTTTTCTTCTGAATAGTTCTTTAAGAACAAAGTCGCCCTTACTATCCTTTATTATTTCCTGAAATACAAGTCCCACACCATATCCACCATTACAGTTTTGTGCGGGTCTAACAATCTTACCATTATCTACAAATATATCTCCTGCACTTCTCGCTGTATTATCGAATAAGGTTATATTTTGAATCAACTTATATGATTCCATATCATCCAAAGCAGTATATATAGACAATTTATTGCCGTTTTGAGTAGGTATCTCTGTAGTAAAAATATAGGAACTATCATCTATCTTGGTTATAATCGCATCAGTAAGCGGCTGATTACTTAATTGTTTTATTACTGACACACTATCATCTTCAGAATTATATTTATAAAGCATACTTGAACCTGAAGCTGAGTTCTCTGGGTAAATATAAATATCCGTACCATCTCTCAATATTGCAGGAAATGAGAGATGAGTATTAAGATCTAAAACAATCTTCATACTCTTCAACTGAAAAGTCTCTTTATCTATAATTAATTTTGCCAGCCTTCCTCTATTTATCCTGTATGAAAATTCCTCTACTAACACAATGATTACAGTATCAGTAACATCCAATATAAAAGGATCAGCAAACCACCTATCTTTGGGCGCTTTAATAATATGAAAATTCCATTCTGATGCATCATAGCGATGTCCTTCAGCTTCAAATGCAATACCTAAATCCCATTTATATCTTCGTACTAGTTCAAAGAATTTCATTTCTTTATGATTTTATCAAATAAAATATACCAGCGATGTATTATACGTTTGGTAGAAAATTTCACCACCGAAGATGGTGCGTTAGCAGCTAAATGGTGACGAAGAGTTTCATCACTCATCACCTGTCTCAATTTTTCAACAAAGTCTTCATTATCTTGATTCTTAGCAAGAAGTCCACTTTTATTAGCAACAATAATTTCACGAGGTCCTGTTACTACATCGAAACTGACGCAACAACATCCTGCATTCATAGCTTCAATAAGTGCCATTGGCAATCCTTCTGTCCGTGATGATAGGCAGAATATTTCCGATTGCTGCATAAGTCTATCTACATCTTTACGAAATCCGACAAACTCATAATTTTGACAATTATTTTCTATTGCCATTTTTTTCAAGAATACCGATGCATCTTTATCTGAATTTCCTACTATTTGAAGTTTCCAATCAGGGAAATCAGAACACAACTTTGACCAACAGAATATAAGATTATCAAAACCTTTGACCTCCCATTGATTTATACGACCAACTGCAAGTACGACTTTATTGCGATTGTTTTTGGAGGTATGTAACGTTTTTAAATTTATGGGATTTGGCATATAAACTACATTCTTCACTTTATTTCGCCAAAGTTTTTCATCATGGCGCGTAAGAACAGTAATACAGTTAGCGAGAGGGTATAATAGTTTTCGTTTTATATTTAACGAGTATCCCAAGAATCTCGACACATTAGTATGTTCGGAAACCACAATCGGTATTTTTAAACCTATAGTGGACACTATTACAGAACAACCTAAAGCTGACATAAATGCTATTATAACATCGGGAGATGTTTTTTTTGCAATACGCCTAATATTTCGGCGGATAACTACAGAGTTTTTAATAGAACTAAAAGTACCGTAATCTTTATTACATTTATCATACAAATCATACAATTTAACCCGTTTATCAATATCATACGCAAATGAGTTATGAATATCAGTAGCAAGAAAAACTTCCTCTCCTCTGATGGAAAATTCGTTAACAAGAGTAGAAAGTACACGTTCTCCTCCACCTCCAGTTATGCCATGTATATAGAATAGCAATTTCATTTTCTAGATTTTCCTATTTAAGATTTCTCGCTTTTAAAACTTAAAACCAACACATACTATTATAATAGTTAACAGCCTACATAGTGCTAATCATTTATCTAAAATAACGAGTTATTTTATTTATAACCTCCTGCACAATATATTTTTCTTTTGTATCAAGTCCAATAAAATAGAAAGACAATGATGACGTCACTATCGACACTAGTGTTACACAACACAGACGTAAAAAACCAATATCCATAATATGCGAAACAATGAATGGAAGAGGAAGTCCAAATAAGGAAACTACAATAAGTGGAACTATCATTTTGAAGACATACTCTCTAAGAGATATATCTACAATAGTTCTTAATACTAGCAAGCATCCAAGCTGAACAAATATTGTCATAAAAAAGTAACTTAAAAATGCAGCTTCTGGCGGGAATCCTAATTTTAACACAAAATAGGCAACCGGTATTATCAGCAAATTGATTAGACTAAACGTAACTTCATAATTTCTCATTCTACCTGTTGCATATACAACATTCGACAATGGGGCATTTAGGTTGTTCATAAAATTGATAAGTATGACCAATATTACAAAATCAGCTGTATGATCAGGGATAAAATTACCTAACCAAAGATATAATATATAATCAATCTCTAAACAGACTGGCACAGCCATAATGTATAAGATAAAGAAACTTAGTTTGCTCATACTATACATCAATTTTATAGTACGACCTGAATCACCGGATACAAAAGCCGAAATCATTTGAGGCTTTGCTGCCACGCTAATATTTGATACAAATCCTTGAAGAGCTGAGGATACTTGATACGCAATACCTCTAGCAGCATTGACGATAGGACCAAAGAAGAGATTAAGAACCATATTGAGACCTTGCTCTCGAATCATACAAGCAAATGTTCCAAAAAAATTCCATCCAGAAAATGTAATCATATTTTCTAGAAGTTTCCTTTGTATAGAACACTTAAACCTTAAAGCAGGGAACTTATTCTTAGAATATCCTACATATAGGAAAAAAGAAATCATTGATATGCATAGCATCATTGCACCATAAAAAAGCAAATGATCCCCTGATGTATAGGGTATAAACAGAGCAAGTCCAAGCTTAAGTAATACATCAATTATTCCTATAATAGCATAGCAATTCATCTTCTCATAAGCCATTACTGCAGCAGAATAGGGTGTCTGCATAATGATAAAAACTGAAGAAATTATGCTAAACTGATAAATCCACATAGCAGTATCCAATCTTTCTATCGGAATTACCATCCCGTTCTTAATATACCAAATACCAAATATTTCAAGTAATGCAACTACAATTATAGCGATACAGCCTTGTATGAGTAGAGCAGAATTATAAACAAGAGTTACTCCATCCTTACCAGAAGTACTCATCTCAGAGTTATAATATCTTTGGATACCATTTGCCAATGAAGCATTCAAGAAGCTGAACATAGTAACAAATCCACACACTACATTATTAATCCCGAAGTCTTCTATTCCTAGAACTCGCAGAAAAACTCGTGAGGTATACAAAGATACAAACAACACGAATATCATTCTCATTGATAAGAATATTGTATTTTTAGCTAATGTTGTATTACTATTGGAAACCATACATTTAATTTCTACATAGCACTGATCTGGCAATTTGCATAAAACGTTTTGGCAATAACAAACGAATTATAGCTTTCATTTCAATAACTATTCGCAATTTTAGAGCATTATATTTCTCTCTGGATAGAGCCGCATCGGCAGCTTTTTCATAGTTCCGTTCCTCTCTGTACACATTCTCAAACACAATCCTTCTAGGATGTTTTATTGATGGAGCTTTTAATTGTTGTTCTACTTCAAAAGCTTCAGCCTCCGGCCTTTCCTCTTTGTATATTTTGGTTTCCAGTTTTCCTAATAAGTCAGCACCTCTATCTGTGTTTTGAAATACACAACTAACATTGTGTTTACTCTTTGAGAAATCCGCATATTTACCTAACCCAGAAAAATCTCCTATAGTAAGATCTGCAATTCGTTCCTTTTGTGCATAACGACAATGATAGCAATTCTCACGATAAATCAACGCTCTGTGATAACCCAACTGATAGTTGTCCGTTGTAAGAACCCTCCTATTATAAAATTCTTTATCTGCCAAATTGTATAATGTAAATGCATATGTATATGTATGATACTTCGGATCTCTAAAAAACAACTTACTTGTATGCTGTTTCTTTTTCATCTCTATACTCTCTATATGCTGCTGCAAATAAGATGTAGGAGACATTCCGTGGCATATGATATCAACTGTCACAAGATTTGAATAATCTTTTTTTAAAAAGCCATAAAATCCGGCTACTTGACAAGGCATACCAATGAAAAGAACAGGCGTTTCGGCCTGTAATTTTTCTTTCAATACCTTATAAACTCCATCTGTATCACTAAAGGTATACTTTGAATTCTGTACTTGCTTCAGGTCATCTTCTTTTTCTATAATAACAAAATGACATCCTTTATCTCTTTCATACACCACTCCTACTGCTACTCCTCCCTGACATAACCAATAACGATATAGCTCATAAGCGATACCACCAGATGCTGAGTTTTTTCTAACAGAGGCATCATTAGACCATGCCACCCATACCTTTTGAGGTTTTCTATATTCAATATTTCTATTATTCGGGCAAGTTTTTACACACAATCCACAATTAACACATTTGTGTTCATCAACATATGGATATAAAGCATCCAATTCATCAGGCTGCATAGTGATACATTGCTTTGGACAAATATCACGACAAGCTGCACAACCAGTGCATTCTATATAATTACAAATAGTCATTATATTTCCAGCAATTTCTTTAAACATTCAATAGAGAATGAACGATAATCCTCTACAGCATTATTTACTTTCATATAATTTATTTGAGGCATATTAAGAACATCCTTCCCTTCACCATTACATTCAGTTACTTGAAGTTTTCGTGCAAGCGTGTTCATTCTTGATTTGTGTGCACGATTAAAATAGATAAACTGTTTGTTGAAATAAATAGAAAATAGCATTCCATGATAGGAGGCTGTTATAACTTCTGCCGCATCATTGATTAGAGAGAGGAAATCTTCAAGAGAGAGAGGCTTGACATTTTGTACACCATTAACAGGTAGTCCATAGTTGATATTCTTCACTTTTAGTCCCTTGGTATTGGCTATTTTAATGGCAGATCTGATGCAATCCCCATTTTTATTATCAAAATACACCAATATATATTTACCACAATCTATTCTTTTATAAGTATATTTTCTCCAATCATCAGTTGTAAGCAACATGGTCGGATCACAAACCACATCTGGCCTATTCCCAGTCAACTCTTTTACCCAAATTGCGGATTCATCCTCACGCACAGCAATGTAACTAAAATCTTTCAAAAAAGGCTTGATTGTTTCTTTTTCTTGAGCATTCCATGGATTGCCAATTGAAGACGAAAAAGCTGTTTTTTTCTTGCTTTCAGATTCGAAATTCAAGAAATATGTTAAATCCCCTTCTATAATATCCATTCCCCATACAATATCACTACCAACGACAAATTTATCAAAACTCGAGGAAATTTGTTTTATAGTATCAATATCACATCGATTGCTCAACTTCATATTATTCTGAAGAAATTTAGATAAAGCCCCATACTTTTTACGAATTGTGGTTCCCAATAGAATATCTTTAATCAAATTTCTCGGTGATTGTAAAAAACTAAACTGTTTAGGAATTTCTCGTTTCATAATGCTTTTGCATTGATAATCAACAACCTCTATATCATATCCTAAATCTAATATTTTTTTATACAAACCAAAGGTTTGTAGCAACGAACCAAAATTTGTAGTATCATGAAATGTCAATAAACCTATTTTCATTGTATTCAATTTGCATCCAATTTGTTATTACCAATCGCCCTAGCGCTAATTGAGAACCGAGCATACAATAAATTATACGCACAAAAACATTCAATTCTGACGTATCATCTAAGAGTAACGGACCGAAGGCAACATTCACTTTTTAATAATTCAAACATTAGACCTGATTTTTGAAATTGTTAGTACTTAATTATACAGTTTCTTACGTTTGCACCTCTCACACTCTTTTAAGCAAGTGCTTTCTTCACACACCTCCTAAAATTCAGATTATTCTACCCCGACTATATTTCCGACATACCGATAATCTGATTTAACAAACTATAGGCTATTTCATTTTTCAAACAGAAATCTTAGATAGATTCACCTTTTACACTTCTTCAAACGGATACTGATTCTCCTCAAAATCCTTCAACTCCTCCACAATCTTCGTCTGTTCCAAAGTCAGCTCTCCCTTATTCCAAGTATTAATAATTTCATGAGCCTCCTTCGCTAAACTCTCATCATAAAATTCACCATAACAATACGTCAATAGCCGAACCTTTAACAACGAAGGAGGAAGTTTTGGAAGCACCTCCCAGCTACGATCCAACACACTCTGAATACATTCCTGCTTACTACCATTATCATAAATAGTAGCAGCAAAAGCCACCAACAAGCCAAGACAAAGTTCAGCCTCCTCCTCAACCGTAGTTCCACGAGTATTATAAAGTTCAATAGCTCGTTCGTAGACATCACGATTCAAACGTGCAAATTGGTCCGCATAAATGGGACTTCCATCTAGCCCATAGGTTAGAAGATGATGGGCTAAAGAAAATAATGATGAAGAATTAGAATCCATATTATAAATTGTTTTATTCCAAAAAGAGAATTTCCTTTGACGAATTCAAGATGATAATAGTATTATTAACCAATAGCTACTATCAATGATAATATCAATCAACAACTACCGGTTCAACAAGCGAAGGGGGTATAAAAGTAGTAGCAATAGCCATGACACCTTCAATATTAACGACCACACGGCGATCATGCCTGATACGAACAAACTCGCCAATAACACCTTTGAAGACACCATCTGTGATACGAACTTTCTGACCTTTCACCAAGTTCAATTCAGTTGACTCAATATAAAGAACTGCTTCGTCGTAACTACCCGCCACGAGAATAAAGCTACGCATCTGCGCATCAGGAATAACGACCGGACGACAATATTCACGATTCATAATGAAACGTATAGGCATTTTTCCCTCAAGTTCATCCTTCAAAGCGTCTATACGCTTACGAGTAGAATGAATAAAGACAAGATTATGAATGGCAGGAACCAACTTACGTACACGCTTACCACCTTTCATTACTATTCCGTAACGCATAGGGATAAAACTCTCTATGTTTTCCTCGTCCAAAATAGCTTTCAAAGCCAATTCACGACTGTAGGAAACACGAACAGCAAACCAGTGGAGTAATTGAGAGTTAGAAGTAGAAAGTTGAGAGTCAGTACTTTCGTTCATGAAATTTTCGCGAAGTTAGTTCGCGTCAGGATATTTTTTAGGGACACCGGAGTAGTGAAATACCTACCGGTCAAATTATGTAATGCGATTATTTTAAGTAGCTTAACTTGCATTCATTTTATTCCAAAACTTTCTACCGTCACGGAAAAAAAGTCTATGAAACAATTATATGGAACTTTTTATATATAAAAAGCTATAAACGAATAGATTAGAGAGAAAAATCGTTTTTTAATCGTTCGTTTAATGGTGCAAAGATAAAAGGTATTTTTGGAATGTGCAAGATGTTTAATAAAAATAATCTCGCAAACGCTTTCCTCTTTATGTAAACATCTAATATACAAACTGTTATTCTCAAAATAAATGTCATTAATATCTATTCGGATTATTATCCTGACAGCTACTATTCTTTCGTAAATATTTACACATATTAAACGAACGATTTTTGAGCACTCAAAAAACAAGAACCTATCCTCCTATATACCAACCTATTAAGCTACATAGAGAAAAGTTTCAAAGTAACATTAATCCCGATATTCTTGTCCACTCTTCTTTTTACACTTACCTTCGCAACTTACAACATATTTTTCCATCACTAATTCTAACATTAAAAAACATCTGAAATATGGAAAAGAATAAAGTAAATACAGCAGCAAAAAAAAACTGCAAAAAAGAACAAGAATAATAGTAAGAAACCAATAAAACAAGGTATTAAGGCAAAAAGAGGGCCCAAACCCGGGGCTACGATTACAAGAATAATCGACCGTCGGGACATTATAGAAAAAGCATTTTTAGAGCTCTACATGATAAATTGTCTGGACGCGTCTCCAGAAAACGGATTGGCAACGCTTGCACGTTTTTTATACAGAAGAGAAAAGTTTCAGCAAAAGAACGGTAAACGAATATCAACCAACACAATAAGGCAAGATTTGATTGAATTACTTAAAGAGTCCAAGTATACAAATCCGAGAAATAGAAAGAGAAAATAACAACAAAAAACAAGTATGAATTAGTGTTGAACAACATGTTGTAAAAGGACTTAATTTTGCCCCCGCTTTGGCAAAGATTAAGCCCTGCAGATGAGAAGATGCCGCTTTATCCAAAAGTGACATCTTCTTTTTTTGCCCGACACAAACACCTACTAAAGAATTAAAAATGAAATAATTAAAAAAATGAAATGCAATGGAAAATGTTTTCAAAATGTCACTATTCATGCCCCCTATCTCGCCGATTAAGGACAAAACAACCGGAAGAACTGTAAAGAGCGCCACACTTACTCCGCTACGGACAATAAATCTGGAAGAAATATATAAACTGATAACCTCCAACGAGAAACTCACTGCATTGACTCTTGAAGTGCGAAACGCCGCGCTGCAAGGTGACGAAGACACCAGCCGTCTCCTGAAGCAGCAAACACTGCCCTACGTGACCCCTTGCGGAATCTTCACCCGTCGCCGAAGCGACTGCCTGGAAGAGCTGTCCGGACTGGTAGTAGTAGACATCGATCATCTCGAATCCACCGAAGAAGCCGAAATCCTACGACAAGAATTATTCGATGACCCTTATCTGTGTCCCGCACTGGCATTCATCAGTCCCAGTGGACTGGGCGTGAAAGCCTTCATTCCTCATGCCTCGGAACAAAACGCCACAGATGGAATCCGCTGGGCCATGAACTATGTACACTGCATGTACGACAGCAACCACCGCCAACCCGGAAAAGGAGTGGATACATCGGGAAAAGACCTCGTACGCTCCTGCTTCCTCTGCCATGACGAAGGGGCACTTTTGAGAACTAAAAAATAAACATCGAAAATTAAAATCACGAATCAACATCCCAAATTATAATTCAAAATACTTAAAGCCAATGGAACAATTATCTGCATTGCACCGCCTGACCGAAGCAGTCAGAAATGCAGGAGCCGACATCGCTCCCACTTATCAAGAGTATATACAACTGGCATTTGCCATCACCACCGACTGTGGCGAAGCGGGCCGCCAAGATTTCCTGACCTTGTGCAGTTTCTCACCAAAGTACGATCCACGAGCAGCCGACAAACTATTCAGCAATGCACTGAAAAACGGACACAACAACGTACACATAGGTACCGCCTTCCATCTGGCCGAAGTTTGCGGCATAAAAGTCCAATCCGAAATTCCGCACGGATGGGGTACACTTGGTACACAAGGTTCGCACTCCTCTTCTGCCTCACACACACGCACACGTGAAGAAGATGTATCCGCACATGAGGAAGAAAACCTACTGGACAGCAGCCCTCTCTCTCCCCTGCCCACTTTCGACGAGCACACTCATTGGCCTTATCCCTTGGAACGCATCGTTAGCTACGGCACCTCCCGTGCCCAATGCGACGTACTGCTACTGGGAACTGTCACCGTACTGGGTGCCAGCATGGGACGGCACGTGCGATGTGCCTACGGAGGAAAAATGATCTCGCCCTGTCTACAGACTTTCATCACAGCACTGCCCGCATCAGGCAAAGGCGTGCTCTCGCTGGTACGCCTGCTGGTAGAACCCCTCCACGATGAAATCCGCAAACAGGTGGCCGAAAATATGGCATCTTATCGCCGCGAAAAAGCAAAGTACGAGACACTGGGCAAAGAACGTGCAAAGACCGAGCCTCCCGTAATCCCGCCCAACAAGATGTTCCTCATCTCCGGCAACAACACCGGAACGGGTATCCTGCAGAACCTGATGGATTCTGACGGCACCGGCCTGATATGCGAAAATGAGGCCGACACCATCTCCACCGCCATAGGATCGGAGTACGGCCACTGGAGCGACACCATGCGCAAGGCCTTCGACCACGACGGCCTTTCCTACAACCGCCGCACCGACCGGGAATACCGCGAAGTGAAAAAGAGCTATCTCGCCGTACTTCTTTCCGGCACCCCAGCACAAGTGAAGCCCCTGATACCCAGTGCCGAAAACGGACTCTTTTCCCGGCAAGTATTCTACTACATGCCCGCCATACACTACTGGCAGAACCAGTTCGACCGCAACGACAACAATCTCGAAGAGATATTCACTGCACTGGGCATGGAATGGAAAGAAAAGCAGAAGGCCATCGTCATGAACGGACTTTTCACCCTGCGCCTCACCGACGGGCAGAAAGAGGAATTCAACCGTTTATTCTCCAGTCTATTCGTACGTTCCGGACTGACCAACGGTGACGAAATGTCGAGCAGCGTGGCGCGTCTGGCCATCAATATCTGCCGCATCATGGAAGTGGTGGCCATGCTCCGCGCATTGGAGCACGAAGAGATAGCCGATTCACCCAATGTATCGCCCGACCCGAACACCGCTCCGGACAATCTGAAGGATCACATCGTCAGCTTATGGAACCTCATCATCACTCCCGACGATTTCCATGCCGTGCTGTCCCTGGCCGAAAGCCTCTACCGCCACACCACCCATATCCTCTCCTTCCTACCTGCTACCGAAGTCACCAGCCGGGGCAATGCTGACCGGGATGCACTGGTGCAATGCATGGAAAAGAAATTTACACGGGCTGAATTCATAAAAAAAGCCGAAGAGATAGGCATTAAACCCGGAACAGCCTCTACCTGGCTCAAGCGCTTGCAGAAACACGGTCTGGTGGAGAGTGTGGATGGAAACGGAACTTATCAAAAGCCCTAACCATAGATACGCACGTGTGTGCGAAACAAACGGAAACAGTGAACCTCTGTACCAAGTGTACCAACCTCAACTTTACGCCGCCCAACCTCAACTTTAAGGTTCGCCAAGTGCAGCCGCTATCAGGCTCACCTGGGCGGACGTATAGGTGCGGGAGTGAGAGGACGTCCCCACAGCGGCCAAGTCATCACACAGGCCGGGATAAAGTTCAATCCAATGCTTCAACTTGCGGTAAGCGGATTCGGGACAAAGATTGGGACAATAGAGCTGGGCAAGTTCGGTGCGCCCATAGGTACGGATTTCAAAAGTGTTCATATCTGACATTCATGTGTTATATTTCATCAAATATAGCTATAAATCACGACATTGGCAACTATACGCATATAAATAACAGACAGAAACCGTCCGTAATCGACCGTAACAATCCGAAAGTGACAAACACCCGTATACACGGTATTATCTTTGCATCGTTGAGTTCAACACCGTGAATATTTAATTTTTAATTATTAATTCTTAATTTGTTTATCAAACTATGATTCGTTACAAAAAGTATCAAGTGACGGGCGAAAACAGCCCGCTGAAAGGTCTCTGGTATGCACGCCCCGTAATTGAGGAGACTTTCGACATTGAGAAGCTTGCCAAGCACATGTCCAACCACAACACCCCCTACTCGTCCGGAGTCATCAAGGGAGTGCTGACTGACATGGTATCCTGCACCAAGGAGCTGATTCTGGACGGCAAGAATGTGAAAATGGACGATCTCGCCATTTTCTCCGTGGGGATTGTCAGCAAGAAAGGCGCGCAATCCGCTGCCGACTTCTCGCTGGCCAACAACGTGAAGGGGCTGAAACTCCGTGCCCGTGCCACGGGAGAACTGAGCAATGCACAGATTAACCTGGAAGGGCAGATGAAGGAGTCTTCCATGTATACCGTAGAAGGCAAACCGTCCGGTAATAAGCCCGACGGAAGCGGCGAAGGAAACGACGGGGGAATCGAAGATGACCCGTTGGGATAATCTAAAGTCGAAGGCCGTAGAAATTAAAAATTAAAGGCTGCGCGAGGATTTAATCTTCAAGTTTCAATGCTTAACATTTAATTATTAATTTTCCAAGTAGTCAATTTTCTAAGTTCTAACTATTAATTATCTACTCACCATGAATGAAGAAAAAAAGTCAAAATCTGTATGGGGTATTGTCCTCAAAGTAATCATCACCGTAGCCACCGCCATAGTGGGAGCTTTAGGTTTAGGCGCCTGCAAGTAGCCATGCGTACGATTACCCTCCTCATTATTCATTGCTCGGCCACGCCTCAGGGCGTGTGCCTGAGCCTTGAGGATTGTCGTCGCGAACACATCCGCCACCGTGGCTTCAGCGACATCGGCTACCATTTCTACGTAACCCGCGACGGAGAGATTCATCGTGGCCGTCCCACGGAAAAAATCGGTGCGCATTGCCTCAACCATAACCGCCACTCCATCGGCATCTGTTACGAAGGAGGACTGGATGCCAAAGGCCGACCGTCCGACACCCGCACGTTGGAACAAAAGGCTTCACTGCTGGCCCTACTGCGCGAGTTGAAACGTATTTTTCCACGCGCACTGATTGTAGGGCATCATGATTTGAATCCGATAAAACCTTGTCCATGCTTCAATGCGGAAAGGGAATATAGGGGGCTGTAAAAAGCTCCCTTTTTTCAAATAAAGGCTTTCCGGGAATTTTGTGCCTATTTAAATTTTGCTTAAAAAAGAATGCTGAATAAAAAGAGTGATAAGATGGTAAGGTGATAAAGTGGCTGCGCTATATATCACAGAGCGTTATCCCGCTATCACTTTATCACTCTACCACCTTATCACACTTTATTCATACCCCGTCCGATATGAATTCATTCAACTCCTGATTCGCATTTTTTATAATTCTTTTGTACCTTTGACGCTTATTATTCAAAAAACGATTCAACATGATACAGTTATTTCACCGCATGATCTCTGCCACCCTCAGTATTTCTGAGAAACAAATCGGCCATACGCTCGATTTATTGGCGGACGGAGCTACTATTCCCTTCATCAGCCGTTACCGTAAAGAAGTTACCGGAGGATTGGATGAAGTGCAAATTGAAGCAATCAAAACCCAATATGAGAAGCTGAATGAGCTGGCTAAACGAAAAGAAACCATTGTCAACACTATCAACGAACAGGGAAAAATGACTCCTGAACTACAAAAGCGTATTGATGAAACCTGGGATAGTACCATTCTTGAAGATATTTACCTACCCTACAAACCCAAACGCCGTACGCGTGCAGAAGTAGCCCGCCAGAAAGGTCTGGAACCCTTGGCAACACTACTGATGTTGCAGCGGGAACCGAACCCGGAGAAGCGCGCAGAAACATACGTCAAAGGAGAAGTGAAAGATGCGGAAGATGCATTGAAAGGAGCACGGGATATCATTGCAGAACAGGTCAGTGAAGACGAACAGGCACGTAACACCGTACGCTTCGCCTTCTCCCGGCAAGCTGTCATCACGGCTAAAGTGGTGAAAGGAAAAGAGAGTGAAGCTGATAAATACCGGGATTACTTTGAATTCAGTAAACCCCTGAAAAAATGCACCTCACACCAATTGCTGGCTATTCGCCGTGCCGAAGCCGAAGGGCTATTGAAAGTCAGCATAAGCCCTGATGATGAAGAGTGTGTGGAACGTCTGGAACGCCGTTTCGTCCGCAGCAACAATGCTTGCGGAGAACAAGTGGCGGAAGCCGTACAGGATGCCTATAAGCGTTTACTGAAATCTTCTATCGAAACGGAATTTGCCGCACAAAGTAAAGAACAGGCGGACGAAGAAGCCATCCGGGTATTCGTTCAGAACCTGCGCCAATTATTACTGGCTTCTCCATTGGGACAAAAGCGGGTAATGGGCATCGATCCGGGATTCCGTACAGGTTGCAAAGTGGTATGCCTGGATGCGCAAGGCAATTTACTGCACAATGAGAATATCTACCCGCATGCTCCGGTATACAAAACCGCAGAAGCTGTGTCTAAAATACAAAAGATGATAGAAGCTTACCATATAGAAGCCATAGCGGTAGGAAACGGAACGGCAAGTCGTGAAACAGAAGAGTTTCTGAAACACCAGACCTTCAGGCAGGAAATTCAGGTATTTGTTGTAAGCGAGCAAGGGGCTTCCATTTACTCTGCATCCAAGATTGCGCGTGATGAATTTCCGGAATACGACGTCACAGTGCGCGGAGCTGTATCCATCGCCCGCCGATTGATGGACCCGTTGGCTGAATTGGTGAAAATAGACCCGAAATCCATCGGTGTAGGTCAATACCAGCATGACGTAGACCAGACGAAATTAAAGAAATCACTGGACTTGACCGTAGAAAGTTGCGTAAACCTGGTGGGAGTAAACCTAAATACGGCAAGCAGCCACCTGCTGACTTACATTTCGGGGTTAGGTCCTCAACTGGCACAGAACATAGTAAATTACCGTGCTGAAAATGGTGCATTCACATCGCGTAAACAACTGATGAAAGTGCCACGCATGGGAGCCAAAGCTTTTGAGCAATGTGCCGGTTTCCTTCGTATTCCGCAATCCAAAAATCCTTTGGATAACACAGCCGTTCACCCGGAGAGCTATTGTATAGTAGAACAAATGGCCAAAGACTTGGGATGCAGCGTGGCAGAGCTTATTACCAGCAAGGAACTACGCCTGAAAATCCAACCTGAAAAGTACCTCACCTCTACCGTGGGCATGCCTACTTTGAAGGATATTCTACAAGAATTGGACAAACCGGGACGTGACCCGCGAGGTCCGATCAAGATTTTTGAATTTGACAAGAATGTGCGTACAATCAATGACTTGCGTGAGGGTATGGAGCTTCCCGGCATTGTAGGTAATATAACCAACTTCGGCGCTTTCGTGGATATAGGCATTAAAGAAAACGGCCTGGTTCATCTTTCACAACTTGCCGACCGTTTTGTTTCGGATCCGAATGAGATTGTATCTATTCACCAGCATGTCCGGGTTCGGGTATTGAGTGTGGACACGGATCGCAAACGGATCGCTTTGAAGCTGATCAGCGATGCTTCCTAACATGCGGATTAAGAAAAGTGTATCCCATTGATTGCATTATCAATGGAAAAGTGTATATTTACTGCCGTATAAACATTAGAAAAGTGTAATATGCTATATCGTAAGATTGAAAGTTATATTGAAAGCTATCTGCAATCAGACTCCAACAGAGTGCTTATTGTGGATGGAGCAAGGCAGATAGGTAAATCATTTATTATTCGTCATGCCGGACAGAAACTCTATAAAAACTATATAGAGGTAAACATGGAGGAGGATAAATTGGGAGACAGAATCTTTGCGGACGCCAAAACCGTGAATGATTTCTACTTAGCACTGAGCGTGATAGCAGGCGACAGAATGAGAAATCGAGCCGATACACTTGTCTTTATTGATGAGATTCAGGCTTACGAGCACCTGCTCACCTTGCTAAAGTTCTTGAAAGAAGACAACCGGTTTACCTATATAGCAAGCGGTTCTCTACTGGGTGTAACATTGAGGAATACATCTTCCATTCCTTTAGGCAGTATCGAAATAAAGCACATGTATCCCATGGACTTTGAGGAATTTCTCATAGCCAATGGAGTCGGTGAATTTGCCATCTCCACTATGCGGACCCAGTTTCTGGAACGTCAGCCTTTGCCGGATTCTCTACATGCCAAAATGCTTGATTTATTTAAGAAGTATCTGATCGTAGGCGGCTTGCCCGATGCCGTGAAAACATTTGTTGAAGAAAAGAATGTGATGGCTATTCGTAAAATACAGGAAGATATTCTGACTCTTTACGGAGTAGATGCCTCAAAATACGAAAAAGAGCATGCCAAATTAAAGATACAACGTGTATATAACCTGATTCCATCCAATTTGGAGAACAAGAAAAAGCGCATGGTGGCGAAAAACATTGAGGGGAAAAAAGGTAAACGGATGGCAGATTATGAGGAAGAATTCGATTATCTTATCTCGGCGGGGGTTGCTTTAGAAGTGAAAGCCATAAGTGTGCCCAGCTATCCGCTGGTAGAAAATTGCGGCAAGAATCTGCTCAAACTCTATTTAAACGATGTCGGATTGCTCACCGGTTTGTTCTTTAAGAACAATATACAAGCCATTATGCAAGACGTGCAAAGCATTAATTTAGGTTCGGTTTACGAAACTGTTGTGGCACAAGAATTGCGTGCACACGGCTTTAATCTGTATTACTATGATAATAAGAACAATGGCGAAGTGGATTATCTGATAGATGATGCAGATAACCTCAGTGTGATACCATTGGAAATCAAATCAGGCAAAGATTACACCGTTCATAGTGCACTTAATAAGTTGTTAAAAGTAGAAACATACAACATTCACCGGGCTTTCGTCCTGTCCAATGAGCAAAAGGTTTATCAGAAGAGCGAAATCACTTATATTCCCATTTATTACATCATGTTTTTTGAACCCGGCACTGCGGTAGTCGGCGAGTTCTAAACTTATCCTGCAATCTCAGAGTAATCACAATAGCAATAATCATCAACGCGGTGCACAGGATGGAGCCTTCGAAACCGAATGTACCGCCGTTGATGATATTCTCTTCCGGTAATTCTAAAGACAATAAAGTACCGCCCAATCTTCCTCCACTTACTTCGAAACCGAGAATCGGACCTTGCAGCCAATTCCAGAAAAGATGAAGAGCGATGGCAAACCATAAATTACGCGTATATATATAGGTAGAACCTATTAAAATTCCCGCCAACAATATATTCAGAAAAGCAATCAGAGAAAAGTTGGGATTAAAAATATGCATCAAGGAAAACAATGCAGAAGAAAGAAACAATGCCACAAAGCGATTGGCACCTGCAGTCAGTAAATGCCCCAGAACAAAACCACGAAAAGCAATCTCTTCTGTAAGGGCAACCAGCAACATTAATATCCAGGACAACAGCAATTCGTACGCGCTAAAGTGCACGGCAGCAATTTCAACCTCTCCCATCGCATATAATATTCCAAATCCGACAGCATAGATTGCCAGGGCAACGAATGTACCCCAGAAGATGTCTTTAGTACGCCCTTTCAGGGATAATCCCAAATCCGCAATCGGAAGGTGATCCCAATTCTTCAGCAGAGTCCAAGCCGCCAAAAAACTCCCGGCCAGAAAAGTACTCTGCATCACAACTTCTTCCAAAATTCCACTTATCTTAAAAAAAGAGATCGGTTTTATGCAAACAGCTGCCAACATTCCGGTAAGTCCCAGCATCAAAAGTATATAAACGATAATCTTTGCTGCAACAACCAGATAAGTGACGAGTTTTGACGGTTCCTTTACAGTATTTGCATCTTCATTCATTGATTCCATATCCTCCGTTTCTTTATGTTAATACCCCGGCAAAAATACCTATAAAATTAAAAATAGAAAGCTATTTGCTGTAAAAACCGTATATTTGTCTAAACATATATGTAACAGCCATGAAGATAAAACGAATATTCGCCACTATAATGCTGGCTGCATGTACTTATGTAGCAGTTGCACAAAATACAGGCAACCCAGCCAATAACAAAACATTTTTCGTTGCCAAACCCGGTACTTTAGTATCCATGCTCACAGAAGATGAAGCCAACAGCATCACTCATCTTACATTGACCGGAAAACTGAACGCTATTGATTTCAAACATCTGCGGGATGAATTCAAAAATTTGCAGGTACTGGATATCTCCAATGCGTCAATCAGTACTTATGCCGGGAAAAGCGGCACTTTTCCTGACCGTTTCTATATATATCCACCAAATTGTGTACCTGCTTATGCATTCTGCCAGCAAACCAATGACAGTACCTTTACCGGAAAATCAACGCTCCGGAAAATTATTCTTTCAGAGAAAATCAAGAACATAGAAGATGCTGCATTCAAGGGGTGTACGAATCTGCAAGTATGCCAATTACGAAAAAAGACTGCTCCCAATCTGATGTCTGAAGCTTTGGCAGATAGTATTACGGCCATTTTTGTACCTCTGGGTAGCAGTGACTCTTACCGTGGCAAGAAACATTGGGATACCTTTGCCGTGATAGAAGGCGAACCTGTAGAAGTATCTGTACAGATAGGGTTGATGGGAAGCCTTGCCAGTGAATTGGTAGAAGCCGGTTTGCAGCCTAAGGATGTAAACTTCCTGACTGTGGAAGGCAAACTGGATGAAGCTGATTTTATCCTGATCCGGGATTATATGCCTAATCTCGTTGCTGCAGATCTTAGTAAATGTAGCGCCACAGCTATTCCCGAATATACATTCACCCAGAAGAAATACTTACTGCGTATTCAGCTTCCCAAAGGTTTGAAAAGTATCGGTCAACGTGCTTTCAGCGGCTGCGGACGTTTATGTGGTACATTGGAATTACCTGCCGGAGTGACGGCTATTGAATACGGCGCATTTATGGGATGTGATAACCTACGTTATGTAGTAGCTACAGGGAACAAGATTACGACTTTAGGAGACAACCTGTTTGGAGAAGGAAAGAACAAATTGATTTATAAGTAGCTACGAGCTACAAAAAAACTACGAGCTACGAGTAACTGTGCTATGCCTTGCCAGCTTATCACACAGAAAAATCTCGTAGCTCGTAGTTTTTTTATAGCTTGTAACTTACTTAACTATACATTTTTGCTCTCAGCTCCTTGATATGATCCGAAGTAATATATTCATCATATTCCATCATCTTATCAATAATACCGTTCGGAGTCAGTTCGATGATACGATTGGCAACCGTTTGGATAAACTCATGGTCATGTGAGGAGAACAGGATATTACCTCTATAAGTTTTCAGGTTATTATTGAATGCCTGAATAGATTCCAAGTCAAGGTGATTGGTAGGAGTATCCAGAATCAGACAGTTGGCATTGCGCAACTGCATACGGGCAATCATACAACGCATCTTTTCACCTCCCGATAATACACTTGCTTTTTTCAGCACCTCTTCACCGGAGAACAGCATACGTCCCAGGAAGCTCTTCATATACACTTCATTACCCTCGCCAAACTGGCTCAACCAGTCCACCAAGTTCAGGTCCGTATTGAAATATTTAGTATTATCCAACGGCAGGTATGCAGTAGTAATAGTGACGCCCCAGTTGAAAGTTCCGGCATCCGGTTTCGCTTCTTCATTGATAATTTCGAAGAATGAAGTCATGGCACGGGGATCACGGGAAAGGAATACAATCTTGTCTCCCTTCTCAACGTTGAAATTAACATCACGGAAAAGTATTGTACCATCTTCCAGTGTCTTGGTCAGTCCGGAAACCTCCAGTATCTGATTACCCGGTTCACGCTCGGGAGTAAAGATAATACCCGGATATTTACGTGAAGAAGGTTTGATTTCTTCTACATTCAGTTTTTCCAACATCTTCTTACGGCTGGTAGTCTGCTTGCTCTTTGCCACATTGGCACTAAAGCGGCGGATAAACTCTTCCAGTTCTTTCTTCTTCTCCTCTGCCTTAGCCTTCTGGTTCTGTTGCTGACGCAAGGCCAACTGACTTGATTCATACCAGAAACTATAGTTACCGGCAAAGAGATTGATCTTACCATAATCGATATCGACCGTATGCGTACAAACAGAATCGAGGAAGTGACGGTCGTGACTTACAACCAACACCGTATGTTCAAAGTTAGCCAAATAATCTTCCAGCCACATCACTGTCTCCATATCGAGGTCATTGGTAGGCTCATCCAGCAACAAGTTATCCGGATTACCGAAAAGTGCCTGTGCCAACATGACACGTACTTTCTCCTTACCACTCAAATCACCCATCAACAAATAATGCTTATCTTCCTTAATGCCCAGGCCACTCAGCAAAGCGGCAGCATCACTTTCCGCATTCCAACCATCCAGTTCCGCAAATTTCTCTTCCAATTCAGAAACTTTCAAGCCATCTTCATCCGTGAAATCTTCTTTGGCATAAAGCACTTCACGTTGCTTCATGATATCCCACAAAACGGTATGCCCCATCATTACGGTATCCATTACCGTAAGCGCATCCCATTTGAAGTGGTCCTGACTTAAAACGGAGAGGCGTTCGCCCGGACCCAACATAATAGAACCGGTTGTAGGATCCAAGTCACCGGATATGGCACGCAGGAAAGTAGATTTTCCGGCACCGTTAGCACCGATAATACCATAACAGTTACCACTTGTAAACTTCAGGTTTACATCATTAAACAACACCCTTTTTCCAAACTGTACGGAAACGTTCGAGACTGTAATCATTGATCTATTTTCTTATTTAGCGATTTACAATTTATTACCTAATACCTATTACTCTGTATTTTGCGGGTGCAAAGATAGACATTTTTCTATGAATACTCGTAGAAATGCGCTGTCAATCTGACATAAAAGTATTACCTTTGCGGCGTTTTAGACAAAAGCTGCCTATTTGGCAAAGTTTTTGTTGGTACAGCGATATACTAACTTAAACCCTTGACAGCAATGAAAACAAATCCTTTTTACAAGAATAACAAGAATAGAAATATGGACCCGAAAGAAAAAGAAAACATCAACGAAGAAGAGTTAATGTCCGAAGCTGCCCAGAAGGAAGCTGCGGAAAATGAAGAATCCCAAACGGAAGATGTACAGGACGAAACTGTCCTGACAGAAGAGGAAAAGCTTGCCAAAGAGCTGGAAGAAGCAAACAAAGTAATAGAGGACCAGAAAGATAAGTATCTGCGCCTTTCTGCCGAGTTTGACAACTACCGTAAACGCACGATGAAAGAAAAAGCTGAGCTGATCCTGAACGGTGGCGAAAAGACCATCAGCAGTATACTTCCAATCGTGGATGACTTTGAACGCGCTCTGAAAAACATGGAAACTGCCACCGATGTAGCAGCCGTGAAGGAAGGAGTGGAATTGATTTATAACAAGTTCATGTCTGTATTGGCACAGGACGGCGTAAAAGTAATCGAGACTAAAGAACAACCTCTCGACACTGATTACCACGAAGCAGTCGCCGTCATTCCCGCACCGGATAAAGCTTTGAAGGGCAAGATTCTAGACTGTGTACAGACCGGATACATGCTAAACGACAAAGTAATCCGCCATGCCAAAGTGGTGGTAGGAGAATAACATAATATATATGGAAAAAAGAGATTACTACGAAGTACTGGAAGTCGAAAAGACAGCAACGGTAGAGGAAATAAAGAAAGCCTATCGCAAAAAAGCCATTCAATATCATCCTGACAAGAATCCGGGTGACAAAGTGGCGGAAGAAAAGTTCAAAGAAGCGGCAGAAGCATACGACGTACTAAGCAATGCGGACAAGCGTGCCCGTTATGATCAATTCGGTCATGCAGGAATGAGTGGTGCTGCCGGAAACGGTGGTCCGTTCGGTGGCTTCAGTGGCGGCATGTCTATGGATGATATCTTCTCTATGTTCGGAGATATCTTTGGTGGACATAGCGGTGGCTTCGGAGGAGGTTTCAGCGGTTTCGGAGGAGGATTCGGAGGTGGAAGTTCGCAACGTGCGCGTTTTCGCGGTTCGGACTTGCGCGTAAAGGTCAAACTGAACCTGAAAGAAATTTCTACCGGTGTAGAAAAGAAATTCAAACTGAAAAAATATGTTCCATGCAACCATTGTCATGGTTCGGGTGCTGAAGGTGACGGCGGTTCGGAAACTTGTCCGACCTGTAAAGGTAGCGGATCGGTGATTCGCAACCAGCAGACAATCCTCGGTACGATGCAGACCCGTACTACCTGCCCTACTTGTGGTGGCGAAGGAAAAATCATCAAGAACAAATGTAAGGTGTGTGCCGGAGAAGGTATCGTCTACGGTGAAGAAGTAGTAAGCGTGAATATACCTAAAGGTGTAATGGAGGGTATGCAGCTTTCTATGAGCGGTAAAGGAAATGCCGGTAAGCACAATGGTGTTCCGGGTGACCTGTTGATTCTTGTAGAGGAAGAACAGGATAAAGAACTGATCCGCGACGAAAACGACTTGATTTACAACCTGCTTCTCAGCTTCCCGACAGCTGCTTTAGGTGGCGCGGTAGAAATACCCACCATCGACGGCAAGGTGAAAGTGAAGATTGAGTCGGGCACCCAACCGGGTAAAGTACTCCGGCTTCGCGGAAAAGGACTGCCAAGTGTGAACGGATACGGTACGGGAGATTTATTAGTAAATGTTAGCGTATATGTACCGGAAGCTCTTAACAAAGATGAGAAAAAAGCACTCGAAGAAATGGAAGGCTCAGACAATTTTAAACCGAATACTTCTATTAAAGAAAAGATTTTCAAGAAGTTCAAGAGTTTATTTGACTAAGCCGACTTTAAACTGAAAATAGATTTTTAGCAGTATCAGTTAAAGAATGAGCATAAACTCTAACTGATACTGTTTTTTTATAATTGAAAGACTCTTTGAGTTATAAAAGAAAAAACGTCAAAACTAATTGCAGCTATCTGTTCATATAGATAGTTTTACTATCTTTGCCGTCCCCTATTCTATGAGTAGAAAGGGGAGCATGATGATAATTGATAATAACTGATGAAACTTAAAACAATTTTGCTGACTACAGTGGCTACAGGCGCTTTCATGTGTGAGCCTGTCATAGTGCATGCTGTAAATTCTACGCCCGATTCTATGGGATGGTTCCGAAAGAAAAAGAAAAGTGAACCTAACGACAGTGTTAAATCAAAAAACGAGTACGAGAAACTGACCGGAGACGGTAGCACCATTCGCCGTGGTATGTTCAATGTGTACCAGAAAAAGAACGATTACTATTTTGAGGTACCGATGAACCTGCTGGGCAGAGACATGCTGGTAGTGAACAAGCTCCAACGTGTCCCTTCCGAACTGAATGAGGCCGGAGTAAACCGCGGCACCAATTATGAAAACCAGATGGTGCGCTTCGAACTGGATAAGGCAACAAACAAGTTGCTGATTCGTCAAAGCCGCCCTCTTCCCCTCGCTCCTGCCGAAGATGCCATCAGCCAGTCGGTACGTGATAATTATATTTCTCCATTGATAGCCGGCTTCAAGATCGAGGCATTCAACAATGACTCTACCACCATGGTCATCAAAGTGAATGATATTTATGATGGCACAGAGACAAGCATCAATAATGTATTTACCAATATAAATTTGGGAACCTCTTCCATCAAGAATCTGTCACGCATCCTCTCAATCAAGTCATTCGAGAACAATGTGGTGGCTACGTCCGAACTGACCACGAAAGTGACCGAAGGAACGACTTCCATCTATGTAACTGTCGAAGTAAGTTCGTCACTGATGTTACTGCCGGAAACACCGATGACCGGCCGCCTGGATAATGCCCGCGTAGGCTACTTCACCAATCCTTTGCTTAGTTATAGCGACGGACAACAACGGGTTAGCAAACAACAGTTCATCACTCGCTGGCGCCTGGAACCAAAACCGGAAGATCGCGAGCGCTATCTGCGTGGTGAGTTGGTGGAACCGGCTAAACCGATTGTATTCTACATAGAGAATTCCACCCCATATCGTTGGCGCAAATATATCAAACAAGGTATCGAAGACTGGCAGGTTGCTTTTGAACGTGCTGGTTTCAAGAACGCCATCATCGCCAAAGATATTACGGACAGCATGACGGTAGACATGGACGACGTGAACTATTCCGTACTGACCTATGCAGCCTCAACCAAGGCAAATGCTATGGGTCCTTCTATTCTGGACCCCCGTTCAGGAGAAATTCTGGAAGCGGACATCATGTGGTGGCACAATGTACTGAATATGCTTCAGGAATGGATTACCGTACAGACAGGTACTGTACGCCCGGAAGCACGCGGCATTAAGTTATCCGATGAACTGATGGGTGACGCCATGCGTTTTGTGGCCTGCCATGAAGTAGGCCACTCTTTAGGATTGCGTCATAACATGATGGGGTCATGGGCATTTCCCACGGACTCACTCCGTTCCAAGTCATTTACCGACCGGATGAACTCTACCTCTTCTTCCATCATGGATTATGCCCGTTTCAACTACGTAGCACAACCCGGTGACGGAATAACTGCACTCTCACCGCATATCGGTCCTTACGATCTTTTTGCCATCGAATACGGTTATCGCTGGTATGGTAAGGAAACTCCGGAGGAAGAAAAGGATTTGCTTTATGATTTCCTGAGCCGCCATACAGACCGTCTTTATAAATACAGTGAGGCGCAGGATGTACGTGATGCCGTAGATCCCCGTGCACAGAATGAAGACCTGGGCGATGATGCCGTACGTTCTTCCCAGTATGGCATTGCAAACCTGAAACGGATTGTTCCCGAAATTATCAAATGGACAACTACTGGGGAGAAGGGACAAACGTATGAAGAAGCTTCACGTCTATATTATGCAGTGATCAACCAATGGAATAATTATCTGTACCATGTACTTGCCAACATAGGGGGTATATATATGGAAAATACAGTGGTAGGTGACGGTCAGAAAACTTACACTTTTGTAGAGAAGGAGAAGCAGCAGGCCGCTTTGAAATTCTTACTTGATGAAGTATTGACTTACCCGAAGTGGTTATTCGACGCAGAAGTGGGTGAATATACCTATTTGCTTCGCAACACTCCGCTGGGCATAGTAGAAAATGCACCGACACAAGTATTGAAGAATGCCCAATCTTATATTCTTTGGGACCTCTTATCCAATAACCGCCTGGTACGTATGCTCGAAAACGAAGCAGTGAATGGCAAAAAGGCTTTCACAGCCGTAGAGTTGATGGACGGTTTACACCGCAGTATCTTCGCAACCACGGAGCGAGGCGCACTACCTGATGTCATGACACGTGCCTTACAGAAAAACTTTGTAGATGCCTTGATTACAGCTGCTGCCGAAAGCGAAGGAGTCAAAATCAACAAAAAATTAATGGATAACCACTTCCTGCTGGATAACCAAATCCCCCTTTGCAGTTGTGACGAGCATGCTCATCGTACATTGGATTCAGATCGTATGGGTGCCCGCCGCGAATTGAATTTTTACGGTTCCCAGCTAAATCGCATCTCAGATGCCATCTCCGTGAAACGAGGAGAATTGCTTCGTATCAAGGATTTACTCCAGAGTCGCTTAGGAACATCGGATGTGGCAACCAAATATCATTATAAAGATATGATTCTTCGTATCAACACAGCATTGGGACTTTAAAACCAGTTTTCAATTTAAGTATTAATTTTATTATTTTAACGGATGAAAAGACGCTTATCTGTCGTGTTCCTATTACTGATAGGAACACTCACTTACGCCCTTGCCGCAGAGCGACAAGTAGAGGGTGTAGTAATTTCTTCTGAGGATAAATTGCCTCTCATAGGTGCTTCTGTCTATGTGACGGCTGAGGATCTGAAGAAAAACGGGAACAATCAATCGACTATTGGTGTCATTACGGATATCGACGGTAAATTCTCTATTTCAATTCCGGATGGCATTACCCGGTTTTATTGTAGCTACGTTGGCTATGATGTAGTGGAAATAAAACTCATTCCGGGCAAAAAACAATATGATATCACTCTTCAACCTTCTGCTCATATGCTTGATGCGGTAGTTGTAACGGGATACCAGACTGTGGAACGCCGTAAACTGACGGCTGCCGTGTCAAAAATCGATATCTCGGACCAGATGGTAGGTGCAGCCAAGAGCATAGACCAGGCATTGACCGGACAAATTGCCGGACTTTCCGTAAGCAATATATCCGGTGCCCCGGGCGCTCCTGCTAAAATCCGTATCCGCGGTACCTCTTCGCTGAACGGTACACAAGACCCTTTATGGGTATTGGACGGCATTCCATTGGAAGGAACGAACATTCCCAGTATGGAAGTACTGAAAGATATCGATAACGTAGGACAAACCGCCATTGCCGGCCTGAATCCTGCCGATATCGATAATATCACCGTTTTGAAAGATGCTGCCGCAACTGCCATCTATGGTGCCCGCGCAGCTAACGGTGTGATTGTGATTACCACAAAGAAAGGTAAAGTCGGAAAACCGGTTATTAACTTCTCTTCGAAGCTGACATATTCTCCTAAGTTGAATATAGACCGCTTGAATCTATTGAATTCAGAAGAGAAAGTAGGTCTGGAACTTGACTTGCTGGAATCCGGCTATCCTTACAGAGAAACCAAAGGTGAGGTATATCGCATTATCTCCGGATTGGGAGAACTACAGAACTTCAAAGACGGAGGTTGGAACGCTTTGTCCTCCAATGCTCAAGGTGCAATCAATAGACTCAAGGCAACTAATACGGACTGGAGTGATATCCTTTTTCGCGATGCATTTACACAGGAATACAACTTGTCTCTTTCCGGTGGTAGCGAAAAGGCAACTTATTACACTTCTTTCGGATATATGAAGGAAAACGGTAATATCCCCAATGTATCTGCCGAACGTTTGAATTTAGTGATGAAGACCAGCTATAAGGTGAACAGCATATTGAAAGTCGGTGCTTCCATGTTTGCCAATCGTCGTAAGAACTCTACTTATTTGCCGGATGACCGGGGACTGACGAACCCGATCTATTATTCACGTCTGGCAAATCCTTATTTCACTCCTTATGATGCCAATGGCAACTATAATTACGATGTGGATGTAGAAGATGATACGGATATGGATTTTGGTCTTAACCTCTTCGAAGAACGGAAAAATACGAGTAACGAAACTACCATTAACGGCCTTTCATCTATCTTCGACGCTGAACTGCGATTTGACGACCGTTTTAAAATTACCACCCAACTCGGTTTGCAACTGGATAAAACTTCTATCGAAAAAATCGCTGAAGAAGAAAGTTATGTGATGCGTACAGAGAAGAAGAATCATCGTAATAATGGCGTAACTTACCTGCCGGAAGGAGGATTCCATAAGGCTAACGAAAACTCACTGTCCCAGCTCACTTGGAAAGCGATGGGAGAATACCGCGATACCTACAATGACATCCATGAATTTGAAGTAATGGTGGGAACAGAAATCCGCAAGACATGGGAGGAAAAGCTGTATAGCGCCGGTTATGGATTTGACCGGAAGACGCTGACAACAAAGCCGATCATCTTCCCGGAAGAAAGCCAGGCCTTCAAGTTACACGAGAAAGCTCATGTGGAGAATGCATACGTATCTGCTTTCTCAACCCTGTCTTACTCTTTGCTGAACCGCTATACATTGGGCGGAAGTATCCGTTTTGACGGTTCCGACCTTTTCGGTGTAGACAAGAAATACCGTTATCTGCCACTATATTCAGTCAGTGGTTTGTGGCGTATCTCTCAGGAACCTTTTATGGCGAATGCCAAATGGATAGACAATCTGGTAGTCCGTGCATCCTACGGTTTGCAAGGAAACATTGACAAGAACACCTCTCCTTACCTTCTGGGTAACTACAGAATTGAAAATATCCTGCCGGGAGGGTCGGAAGATATGATTGACGTTTCCGGTGCACCGAACAAGAAACTGCGTTGGGAGAAAACCCACTCAGTAAACGCCGGATTCGACTTTGCAGTATTGAATCAGGCTATCAATCTGAGCGTAGACTATTATTATCGTAAGGGCGTAGACTTGATTGGAACCCAAATGCTCCCACTGGAAACAGGTTTTGAAATGTTGACCGTCAACTGGGCCAGTATGCAGAACCAGGGTGTTGAGGTTGCCCTTAGCACACGCAATATCCACACCAAGAATTTCATGTGGACCACCAACTTCAACTTCGCATATAACAACAATAAAATACTGAAAGAAGCACTGCGCGAAGATGCCTTGGAACCGGGACGCGAAGGATATCCTGTAGGAGCCTTGTTTGCCCTGAAAACAGCCGGATTGGATGAAGAAGGTTATCCGATGTTTGAGGGTAAAGACGGAAAAGCCGTATCGGCCATGGAATTCTTCAAATTGCAGGAATGGGGATTCGGAGCAACTGACCTGACAGCCCGCGAACGCCGTGAACTTTACACTTATGTAGGTACAGCCGACTGCCCTTATACCGGTGGTTTCAATAATACTTTCACATACAAAGCATTTGAACTGGGTGTCAACTTCAGCTTCGACTTCGGTGGAAAGGTGCGCAGCCAACCCACCTACTCTATCGTTGACTTTGATAAAGGACGTAATACGAACCGCGATATCCTGAACCGATGGACTCCGGAAAACACGGAAACAATCTTCCCTGTTCTGCTGAGCCAAAATGAACGTCTGGACGAATACATGTGGTATTCAAACCAGAATGAAATATACCGTAACCTGGATATCTGGATCAGAGACCTAAACTACGTGCGACTGCAAAACATCCGTTTAGGGTATACATTGCCCACTAATTTTAGCCGCAAATTGGGTATGACTTCCGCTACAATTGCCATCGAAGGACGTAACTTATTAGTATTCGGTTCAAGTTACAAGAATTATCTTGATCCGGAAACGATGTCCAACGCGTATGCAACCCCGGCTCCGAAGTCTGTTACCCTAAGCCTGAACCTGAATTTTTAATTTTATAGAGAGTTAAAACAATGAGAAAGATATATATAATGTTATTGATGAGCAGCGTAGTATTACTGACTGCTTGTGATATGCTTGACATTCAACCTACGGGAAAGGTGATCCCCCAGACTTTAGCTGAGTACAGAGCGCTGATTGCCACAGCTTATAAGACCGTTCCCGATGCCAGAGGACTCGCCTGTTTTCGTTCGGATGAACTGTATGTGAAAGACGATAGTTGGGAACAGGATCGTTACGGAAAAATCGAGTGCTGGGATGACTTCAGCGCACCGGGACAAACCACTGCTTTTGAGTGGAAGAACTTCTATAGCATCATGTTCACTGTCAACTATACCATAGAAGAGCGGGAATCCATCAACGAAGGGAGCGAAGAGGACATCGACCAATTGATTGGTGAATGTTATCTGCTCCGTGCTTACATGCATTTCCTGTTGGTAAATCTTTACGGTCAGCCCTATACCCGTCCGGGAGCATTAGAGACGACAGCCGTGCCGCTTAAGCTGAATAGCGATATCAATGAAATCCTGAAGAAGAATACCGTTGCACAAATTTATGAAGCGGTTATTGCAGATATCAACGAGGCTGAAAAACTGATTAATAAAGAATCTTGGGAACAGAAATTTTCTTATCGTTTCACAACCTTATCTGTAAAAGCCCTCCGTGCCCGTGTATATTTATATATGGGACAATGGGACAATGCATATCAGGCAGCCGAAGCGATACTTGCTGAAAAGAATACATTGGAAGATTTCAATGCAGAAACTTATACCCTGCCCAACAACTATCAGTCTGTAGAAAATATTACTGCCTTAGAACGCGGTATGTCTTCTAACTACACACAGGCTGCTGTTCTATCAGAAGCTTTAGCTTCTTTATACAAAGAAGGCGATTTACGTCTGGACGCTTATTTTAAAGCTGCCGACAAGAATGGTTATCGCTTCAGCCAAAAAAGCGGAAAAGATGATTTCCGTTGTTCTTTCCGAGTGGGAGAAATGTACCTGAATTCGGCAGAAGCAGCCGCACAATCGGATAAATTGCCCCAAGCACGCACCCGATTACTGGAGTTAATGCAGAAGCGCTATACACCGGAAGCATATACAGTAAAAGCAACTGCCGTGAACGCAATGACCAAAGAAGCCCTGATACAGGAGATTCTGGATGAACGTGCGCGTGAATTAGCTTTTGAAGGACATCGCTGGTTCGACTTACGCCGTACCACCCGCCCTCGTATTGAAAAAGTGCTCAAGGGAGGAACCTATGTATTGGAACAGGATGATTCGCGTTATACAATTCAAATTCCAAGAGAAGCGATAGCTGCTAATCCGGAGTTGTCGAACTGATAAATAAGTAGAGTTGATAAATAAGAAAACCTCCTTTCTCATCCCCATGACAAGATTAGAAAGGAGGTTTTTTCTAAGATACACACAATTTACTCCACAGGAGTTATCTTCACAAAAGAAACTCCATGATAGGGAACCTGTGTCCGGAACTCCCCATTATATTCCCCCAAATCTTTTTGCCGCCACAGATCGCGAACAGATACTTTGCCAGTAATTCCCAGTTGCTTGAGAGCTAATTCGAAATCATACGTCTTCATCTGGATAGCTTCAGCCTCATCCTGATCCCACAAGATAAAATAAGGATCTATCTGGAAGAATCCTACTGCATACGATCCATCATATAGTTTCTTATACCATATCTGCCCATTATCAGTCAGCAATTTTGTGGCCGGTGCTGCCAACAGGTCCTGATTCACAGCAATCACTTCATTATTTGTCAGTAAACTCAACGTAAAATCATCTATATCGGACATATCACAACCGATCAATAGCGGAGCGGAAAGAATGCACCATAGAGAGATATGGGAATATTGTTCATCAGGAGTCAGAGCCGATTCATGAACCTTCTCTCTCCAAGCCTTACCCAGTTTTCCTACCACCAGCATATCGGGATCATTATAGTTCCCCGGTGCAGTAGCCTGAGCACAAACATCCTGAAAACAACCGATGGCTGTCACCACATTCCATTCATCAGTAATGTCACGGGTGGTGCGCCACAGCTCACCTCCTGCCTCCCTTGCCCAGTTCCAGACGTTGGGAGCACCATATCCCACACAATAGACAATGTCCCGATCCACTTTATCCAATGCATCACGCATAACAATATAGGGTTCGCGGATTGTTTTCTCTTCTGAATCCTTCTGAACCGCATGATATCCGCAATGATCATATTTGAGATAATCTACTCCCCATCTGCCCCAAGTCCGTGCATCTATTTCCTCATGCTGATAACTGCCCAGATAATCACCACATGTTGTCGGTCCCGGTGAAGAATAAATACCGAATTTCAATCCCAGAGAATGAATATAATCAGCCAAGCCTTTAAAATCAGGGAATTTCTCATTGGAGAGCAATTCTCCCTGCTTGGTACGTTCGGCAGCTTCCCAGCCGTCATCAATATTCACATACGTCCATCCGTATGCATGCAACTTTTCATTCATCATGCGGGCAGCCTCGCGCACTTTCTCATCATCTACAGAAAGTCCCCAGCAATTCCAACTGTTCCATCCCATCGGAGGAGTCAGAGCAATCCGGTCTCCTATTTTCAAGGTAATTTCTTTTTCGGCTACACCTTTTTCGTTCATGGCTTTCAGAAGCACTTTGAAATCTCCTCTAAGTTCAGTTTTTCCCGTAATAAAGCCGGTGGAAGTATCTAATTTCAGTCCGGCAGGAAGTCCTGACGCTTCAAAAGTCATTGGCCGGTTACCACTTGCCATAATCGTCATCAGGAACGGATTTCCCGGACGGGCGCCATATACCAGAGGATTATTAATCCGTGGAGTTTCCGGAGCTTCCGGTGTCAGAATGTACTTCTCCTTAGCCACAGGCTTCGGCCAGACAGGTATCGGGGTAATCTCTCCATGAGTCACAAACTTCACATTCAACCAGTCGGCATGGTCGTACATAATGCCATCGCCACATTCTTCAACCAATAGCAACACTTTATCAATGCCGGAGAGGCTGACATTGAACTCTTTTACGGGATCGCCCTTCCGCATCACACCACTTTTCCAAAGTTCTTTTTTATCTCCGATTATCTTGAACTGCAATTTACCGGCATACAGGTTGTTATCGTCCGCTCCAACCAAGCCACTCACTGAAACGGCCTTACCACCCAAATCATACAGCATACGGCTGATGGAATGAGCTCCGATACCCCGCTTATACACAACTCCATTTACCGTAAGCGGAGTCCATACCACAGACTGATTTATCTGCGGTATTCCCCAATCCTGCACAAAACAGGAGTCCTTATAAACTTCATCCAACCAAACTTCACGCTTCGGCCCGTTATTACAAGAGGAAACAAACCACAAGTTTGCCAAAAGAGCCAATGCGATAATTACGTTTTTCCCAGTTTTCATAATATTTCGCTTTTTATTTCAGGACCGGATTAATAAACAACTCATCTATATATACCTGTTGCGGAGCTTCAAAAGCGACCTTTACATAGCGTACATTTTCATCCAGTTGGTCAAACAATATGCTTTCAATCCAGGCATCATGCTTGTTGTTCGGAAAATAAGGGGCGTCTTTTATGGAAGACAGATTATACTCTTTACCGTCTATTGAAGTATACAGATATGTCTTCATCGGCATACCTATTTTTTCCGGATTATAATTCAGCATACGCAACATAGCTTTCTGAACACGGGTTTTCTTTTGCAGATCCACTACAAATTCATGATAACCGGCCTCGAACTTCACCCAGCGGGCATCCTTACTGTCCTCTTCAGCAACCTTACCATCCAGTAACGGTTGCAAACCGGCCTTTCCAAGCATCATTTGCGGAGCCGCTCCATTGACTAATTTCTCCATAAATGCTGCTTCCATCAGTTTCCAATATTCCTTTCCGTTCTTCCAGTCCATATAGTCAGCATACACTTTGTTCGACCAGACAGGTTGTCCCAACTGATACTTTGACTCAGGATTCTCAATAATACCGTAGAACATAAATGAAATGATCTTATCAACCCCCGCCGCAGATGCTGCAACCTGCTGGGACAGCAGCCTCGGATAGGCTGCCGGAATCAAGGCAGAAGTACGGTCATTGGTACCCTCTTCCCAAGTGAAAGTCTCACAATTTGCCCACATTTCAATATTCAGGCGGTTATGAATATCACGCAATCTCTGCCAGTTCTTCTTCAGACGGGGAAGTGTGAACTGATCGCGTACACACCCCACTTCATCCTGATAGGCAATGATATCCACTTTCAGTTTCTGCATTTGCTTCTCATATTCCGGATTATCAAATTCTGACAATCCGATTCCATAAGGAGAGATCAGGGTTTTCTTGCCCGGAGCCAATTTTTTAGCCTTCTCTGATAAGGTATTTACCGACTGCACCGCATGCTCCGCAAAAATAGGACAAAGGCAATCTTCTACCGGTAAATACCAGCCATAAAAGGCTTTGTGGTTTTTATAAAGAGATGCCAACTCTTCCATGATCCGGAGCTGCCGTTCCTTAATTGCCGGATCAAGCAGATTATCATCCTGATCCTTTGCCCAGCCACTACTCATGAAAATCTTCATATTATGTTTGGCTGCTTCATCCAGAATAGCATCCACAGGACTTTTCTTATCCTTATTATACCACCAAGGCATTATTTGCGAAGGATAATAAGATTTTCCTTCATTGGCAACCTCCATGAGTACCAGATATTCGATACCCATAGCCGACAATTCACGTACTTTAGCTTCCCACAATTTCGGGTCCATATTATCAAAACTCTGAGGATTCGTATATTTATTACGTACATCCTTGTATGCCAAGTTGATCCAGCTACCTGTAACAGGTTTCACACCCAAAGCCGACTCGGTGGTTTTCTCTTTTTTCTGTCTGTCGGAAGCGGCATTATCCGCACCCACCGTAACTATCGGTAACGCAACCAATAAAACTGACAGAGCAAATCCTATCATTTGAAATTTCTTCTTCATAGTACACATTTATAAATCTATATTAAGTTATCAACTTCCTCCGGACACTATAATCAGTACCAGACCGGAGATAAAAAGAATAAGCATCAGCGTAAGTAACAGATTGGTAGACTTTGAAGCCCCCTTAAACTCTTTCCAAATGAAGAGTCCCCACAAGGCGGCTACCATCGTTGCCCCTTGCCCCAACGCATAGGAAATAGCCGCACCGGCTTTTCCGGCAGCGATATAGCTGCAAGCAGTTCCCAATGCCCAGATTATACCGCCCAACACACCCACCAGATGCGTATTGAAGTTTCCTTTGAAATACTGGCTGTAGGACACAGGTTCTCCCATAAAAGGTTTCTTCATCACCAGTGTATTGAACAGGAAATTACTGATAAAGATACCTATTGCAAACACGAACAAAGCCGAATAAGGAGTCATCATGCCTGCTGTGGGTGCTTCCAGATTTTCCAGGTCCATAGCTGCCGCCACAAAACGATAAAAGAACGCCATCAGGATACCGGCGCATACAGCAACCAGGATACCTTTCTTACGGGTGCTCTGACCGGACGCTTTGGAAACTTTTCCGGATGCTATTCCATTAAAGATAATAGCCAGTACAATCAGGAAAACGCCCAGGAAAAGAATGACGGGATCTCCCTTCGGAACACTGAAATAATTGACAAATACCCCCAGAACCAATGCCAGCCCCACCCCTATAGGAAAAGCAACCGACATCCCTGCCAATGACATAGAAGCCGATAGCAGAATATTAGAAGCATTGAATATCACACCACCCAGGAAAGCGCTCCAGAAGTTCTCCGGACTCACTTGCAACAAGTCCCGTATAAATCCTCTCCCGGCCTCTCCCGTACTACCTAAAGTCAATCCCCAGATCAGAGAGAAAAGAACGATGCCAATCACGTAATCCCAATAGAACAACTCGTAGCGCCAGGTCTTGGCTGCCAACTTCTGAGTATTTCCCCACGATCCCCAGCAAAGCATCGTAACCCAACACAACGCCACTGCCAATCCGTAACTTTCAACTATAAACATAATCGGTATTTTTAGAGGTTAATTTATTCATTCAGGTCCAGTTCTTTACGATACGGAATAGAAGACTGCGCTCCCATTCTTGTCACGGCAACAGATGAAGCTTTAGAAGCCATTCCAGCAGATTTCCTCAAGTTCATGCCTTCTGCCAGTCCCACACATAAAGCACCGTTGAAAGTATCGCCGGCAGCCGTTGTATCAACAGGTTCCACTTTAAAAGCATCCACACAATACGAAGTATCGCCTTCTCTCACCAAGCAGCCCTTCGAACCCAAAGTTACAATTATATTCTGTACTCCCATCGCACTGATTTCTTTTGCAACCCGTTCTGCATCAGCATCATTCACAATCTTTATACCGGTAAGCATTTCTGCTTCAATCCGGTTGGGAGTAATCATAAACAGGTATCTGAGTAACTCTTTCGGAAGGCTCCGGGCAGGGGCCGGATTCAAGACTACCTTCACCCCTTTTTCAAAAGCTTTCCTGGCAGCATATTCCACCGTTTGAATCGGAATTTCCAGTTGCATCAACAAGATGTCTCCTTCGCACATTTCCTCCACAACTTTATCCACATCCTGCTCGTTCAGCAGCATATTGGCTCCGGAAGCCACCACTATACTATTCTCTGCGTGATCATCCACACTGATCAAAGCAACTCCAGAAGCAGAGTTTTCATCAAGAGTGATATATTTTGTATCTATTCCCTCTTTCTTGAAATAATCCACTGACTGCTGTCCCAGTATATCATTCCCCAACTTCGCTACAAAGATCAGATTACCACCCAACCTTTTCACTGCAACTGCCTGATTGGCTCCTTTACCACCCTGGTTCATAAAGAATTCACCACCCAGAATGGTTTCACCGGGGACCGGCAGATGAGAGGTCTTCACCACCATATCTATATTGGAACTGCCAATTACTATAATTTTCTTCATGGTACTATATTTTTAATAAATAAATGCATGTATGTATCGCCGTGACAAGACATTTCTTCTAAAAACTTATTCATAATCAAGTATTTCCCGTTTACTGATTGAGCATACCATTGGTTTCTTTCAGTTTCATTAGGCAATACTGAGAGTTTCACCGCTTGGAACAAAGAGTTTCAAGGGATGAAACTCTTTGTTCCATCCGATGAAACTTTGCTTTTAGTATGATTGCTTATTTTCTTTCAAGATATTTCTTATACCCTTCATAGGTATCTGTTCCCGGCTTGAAGGTGGCCCAACTGAAATTCGTGATATGATCGGTAAACATTCCGGCTACTCTCAGCTGTTCCTCCAGCTCGATCCAGGGTTTGGTCCGCATGGTAATTCTCGGACACCAGCACTCTTTGAACGACTCTATATCTACTCCGAAAATCACTCCGTTAGCATCGCAGGCTTTCTTTATTTCGGCAAACCAGTTGGGCAGGTCCACATCAAAATCTACCAGACAACGTCCGCCTATATCCTGAAGATAAAGTACATCTATATCGGGAGTCTGGGCAAATATCTTACCAAACCATTTTCCGCAGAGATCAGCAGGCATTCCCCTCCACAAAGCAGGAGCTATGCAGACTTCTTTCGGAGACTTCGACTTCACATAAGCCGCCACTGTCTGCAAATAATTAGCCAGCATAGACAAGGCGGGTTCCTGCTGCCAGCCTACCGGATACGAGCCGTCATGAAATTCTTCGGTTATGTACCATCCCGCCAGGCTGGGATGATTCCCCCAAAGGGCAAACAGTTCATCGAATACTTGTTTATTACGCTCCACCAGAAATTCATATTGTTCCGGTTTTGTAGTATCTTCCTTGCTGTAATCACCGGGATATAGTCCAACAATCAGCTTCATCCCGTTACGCTCGGCAGCATCGAACATTCGGTTCATGATATCATATTGCTTGGTCACCCACGGCAGATTTGTCGGCGAATAGAAAGAAGATTTCTCATTCGTGCGGTCATTGAAACCTTCGGCATACTGGATAATCCAAGTGTCAATGCCCACTTCACGGCTTGCTTTGAATTCTACGTCCCAGTCGGTCTCTTTATAGACGCTATTCAGCTGAATGAAAACACTGGAGAACTTGGGAGTTCCCTTAAATTCAGGAGTATAAGAGGTCAGCTGCTCCAGATTGTCGATGCAAACCTCACCTGTACATGCGCTGTTATCATCGTTCGTGATTTCAAGACGATAACCTTCAAGACGGTTCAGAACCAGTTTGTTTTCGCCCAGATCACGCCCTTTGGCAAAAGTAAAGGCCTCATAAGGCATCACTACACGTGTCCATTCTTCCTTGGTCAGTACATCCTTATCCACATACTCGAAGAACTGCCAGCGATCTTTGTCATGAAGCGCATCCTGCGTAAACTGATCCACATCCTGAATAAGCATGAAACGGAAGGTACCTTTATTATTCTTATTACCTTTCACCCAGATGGAAAGTCCCAACGGATGGAAAGACAAATCACTGCGATAGTCTCCCCCACTCTGCTGGATATATACGGATTCGGTTCCGGACGCATTGCCGGAAAAAGAGTATTTAAGCTCGAAGCTTCCCGTTCCTTCCACACAGTCATCGCTGATAAAACGGTCTATCGAGGTTTGCGGTGACTCGGGAAGTCCTTTCATTTCGTACACCACACAGCTCATCTCGTCGTAAGCATTCAAAGTCTTTACCGCACGTGCTTTCGCTATTATCTCCTCTGCTGTGGGGGCCTGTTTACTACCGCAAGCCGCCAACACAAGCAGCAGAGAAGAAATACTGATTAGGGATAGTATATTTTTCATATTTATTTCGTTGTATAGATTATTACTTCGGTTATCCATATTTTCCCGTTCGATACGGGATTTTTCCATTTAAAAGTTACAGTGTGCTTCCCTACAGGACGGTCATAGCAGAAGAACAATTCACACTTCCGGTGGTTGATATATTGGGGCAAGGCGGTGGTTTCATAGAACTGTCCATCGATATATACATCCATCTCCGCCGTATAGTCCGCCGGAAGCCCACCTGCCACGTATCCTTTTACAACCAGTCCGGTTCCTTCGAAAGAGAAGGGATTTACATCATCTATGGATTTCTCTATTGTAAGTTTATCGCTCACTTTCAGATTCTCAAAAGCTACTTCCAAAGCAACAGGTCTGATGTTCTCCCGTCTGATTATGAAGTCTGTTCCTGCCTTCCCGTTTCCATGTTTCTGCAACATCTCGCTGGCATGTCTGTACGTCATGTCATAGGCTTTATTCAGACTGATATCCGTATGGGAGAAAGGTATGTCTTCCACTTCATACAAAGCTTCTTTCCAGGATTCGGGGATGTTGCTGTATCCTATCATGGTTCCCAGGATGCCTGCGGCTGAAGCCGGATTACAGTCAGAGTCCTGACCGGCACGCGTGGCGATATCTATGGTCTTTGTGAAGTCCCCCTGTCCGTAAAGCAAGCCCAGGAGTATATAGGCACCGTTTATCTTCGTACCGATATTAAAGGAGTTATGAATGCCTTCGGGACAACTGATTTCTTCGCTCCACTTGTTCTGCAACTCGAACCAGGTTCGTTTCCAGTCTTTCGGATATTTCCTGTGCCAGCGAATTACGTCCGACATACATTTGTGGAAATCGCTTTCTTCCGGTATCACCTTCAACGCTTCTTTTACGATATATTCTATATCATTGCTGACATAAGCCAGAGAGTACATGGCTGCCACATAAACTCCGCCATACCATCCTTCACCATAGGACATGATATGCCCCACCCTATCGCAGATTTCAGCAGCCTGATTAGGCATTCCCGGTGACATAATCCCGGCAAAATCCGCTTCAATCTGGAAGTCGATGCAATGTGCATGAGGGTTATTCTTCCAGTAACCACTCTGGGGTGCTTTCATCCCCTGCAACAGATTGTAGCGGGCTACCTGGTTGGCATGCCACAATGGATATTCTGTCCGCCCGAAAGCCGTCGCAAAAGAATCAATCGGAGCATCCAGCCCGCATCTTTCGAAGACTTCCACAAAAGTCAGATCCACATAAACATCATCATACAAACCGGGAAAGGTATCATACCAATTCTTGACCGTATGCTTATCCCAGGGAATGGGAATATAATCCTGAATGATAGTTCCCAAGAATTTAAACTCAGTAGGTCCCCCGTAACTGCATCCCAGGGTCTGCCCCGCCCATGCACCCTTCACTTTATCACGCAGGCTCTGCTCGGACAGAACAACTTCTTTATTTCCTTTATGAACGGCGGCAACCAGATCGGCTATAAAGAAGAAAGCCATCAGGAGCCATATTAGATTTCTTTTCGACATACTCATTTCTTGTTTTTACTTTCGGGCTTTACTCAATCACTTTATCCGTCAGATCCCAGCCCATAATCGTTGAGATATAAGGAATTATCCACATCGCCATCTTCTTATGTCCCGAATATCCGGGATGCCATGCAGCCCCCAGGTCGGTAGTCCGGTTATAGAGGTTCTTATCCAGTTTCAGTAGAAAGACTTTCGGATCATTCACTTCGTTTATTATCGCTTCATAATAACTGAATACAGGAGCTTGCATAGCTACAGGGTAAATGCACAATATGGGAATATCTCCATAATGCTCACGCAGTTGTGCAAGGATCTGTTTGTATGCTTTGGTGAATTCGCTTTTGTAAGGATGGGGCTCCGTTGAGAAATCATTGGAACCTAAATTGATAACTACCAGATCCGGAAGATATCCCTTAAAATTCCATTTATGAGTAAGGTCTTCGTCAAAGGTATTCAGCATCCGGTCTTTCATCGTAACCTTCGACACGCGTACCGAATCACCATAATTGCGAGCGGCTCCTCTACCGGAATGGGCAATCAGTGTATAGTCCGCATCATAATAACGGGCTACCATAGAGGCAAATGTGAGATTACAATTTTCCGTCTCCACCAGGAAAGGCTCATCGCGATGTTTCCCGTCTGTGCCATATCCGCAGGTAAGCGAGTTTCCGATAAACTCGATATGCCGTGTGCGTACTGCCGGCTCTTCCGCTAGGCGTCCCGAACCGGACAAGACAAACTGATGGATAGTTGTCTTGCCGAATTCACCTTCGGAACGTTTCTGTATCTTCAAACTATGAATGCGCTTATCTATGCCCGATACCAGATGGATCAATGTATCCGTTCCGCATACTTTCACGACTTTATGCAGTTTGCCATCAACAAATACATTATAATAACTCGTTCCTGTTTCAGAAACTTTCACTGACAGCCTTCCACCAGTAAAACGGGTTTCCAGATAAGTACCTACCCAGTCGAAAGCTACCGAACCATCGGAGGAAACCAATGTTCTGCCGGTATACCGCACGGCAGGATCATTCCCTTTATAAACAGTTCCGTTTCTTTGAGCTTTCAGTTCCGCAGAACAACTTATCCCTATCAGGATAAACAGATATAGACAATAACGTTTCATCATTTTCCTTATTTACGTTTCTTATTTTTAGCTTTCAATTCTTTCAGGTATTTCATGTATCCGTTGAACAAGTCGATAGTGCGTGCTTCGCCCACACGGATAGACATCTTCGGATCATTGAATACACCCGGGAACTGATAGCAAAGAATCTTCTCAAAGTTATCAAACAGGTTCAGGTCACGGATGATTTCTTCTACCGGACGGGGATAGAGGGAGTTATCTGGATTGAACAGGAATACTTCCAGGTCGAACCACAAATGAGCTTTAGCCTCATCACAAACTTTCTGCAACATGTTAGCCGCTTCCTTACCGGTCAGATCACCATCCGGCATACGGGCAAATCCGAATGGACACAAGATATCCAGATGTTCCATAAGTGCCGGATACGTATCCATTCCGTTTGGAACTTCAAAACTGTTGGTAGCCAACATGATCGGTTTGTCCGGTGCAAATCCGTTACAGTAAGCCTTAAACTCTTTGAAGAAATTCACAATATCGTCTTTTCTCTTTTTACGCATTTCGGGGCGTTGTTCCCAGTTATCCAGACCACCGCCACTCTCTTCGGACACATAGAAAGCATAAAAGGATTCATGGTGACCATACATATCCCACAGTTCTTTAGCCACCCGCTTGTGCCATTCCAAAGATTCGGGGGTAAAGTCGAACCAAGCAAACATACCCACTCCCATCAGTACGTTCATGCCCTGTTTATCGGCTTCCGTCAGGATGGCCTCAATCGGATCTTTGGCTGTAAGTTCCATACGGCCGGGATACAGTTTGGAAGGATAGAAGGCTTTACCTACATAGTTATCCACATTGGTAGTATGTTTGCCTACATATTCTTCATTACGGAAAACTTCCTGTATAACCACCATATTCATTTCCAGCTTATTCATGGAACGAATCAACTCTCTCCACTGATCGTCGGTCATCTTCTTGATATCCTGATTCCAATGTTTTCCTTCGATTTCACTCCAGTGATAGATGCCCGTCCAGGCACCGGATATCTGTTGGATAGAGCGAATGTCCGATTCAATCACTTCTATATCCTTTGTCTTCCGACAGGTCTTACCTTCATTGGCTACCTTGAAGATCACTTTATTCTTTCCCACCCGATCCTTGGTAGGTATAACCACCTTCACCGTTTCGGCCTTTCCGGCAGGGATTGTCACAACCGTTTCGTATAACAGTGCATCCTTATTCTCTTTATTCCAATACAAAGCTACCTGATAAGTCTGTTGTGAAGCACTTTCGTTCACAATACCACCGCGGATATCCAGATCGACCTTATTGGTGATTTTTCCCGGAGGTATTAAAGTTAAGCTCACTTTATTCTCTGCCTGCATACTCACCAGACTGAACAAAGAAAAAAGAAGTAAAAAAGTACGTTTCATAATCATCTTTTTAAATTAGAATTAGTTAAAACTACCCGGATAAGAAATCCGTGATTCCGTCTCGCCACCAGTCAGACGAATATAGGAATCGAACTTGCGTTCTCCCTCCTGCAATATGATTACACGGGCACCGTTAGCCAAATTATTGTACACCGTATTTCCACCTGTATAACGCCCGTAAGCCAATAGCACCTCCTTATATATAACTGCATAATCATTGTTATGATCGTGGCCGGCAAATGTTCCCATGACGTCACCACACTCTTTGATAGAAGTAAACAGACCTGAATTAGTGGTAGGGCAAGCAACTCCTTCACCTCTCACTCCGAACAATCTGTTTTTATCTTCCATCACAGCATCTTTGTATTCGGGTATGGGAATATGGAAAAAAGCCAATGCAGGAAGAGGAATATCATTATTCTGCTTCGTAAATTCCTTACTTTGATTTCTGTACCAAGCAATCTGGTCAAACTTAATCCAGTCATATCCGGGTACTGACTTTATCTGCGTGTATGCATGAGAATCGATGCAATATAAAAGAGCCGCATTTTTATTCTTATCCTTTGACGACTTCACCGTCAAAACATAATCGGGGGCGACTTCGCCCCCACGGGCAGGCATCATACTGTTTTTCTTTTGCGAGAGATAATCATACAATTCCACCCGGGTGCGATCATACTCATCATCATGATTGCCAAATACCACTCCAAACGGAATATTGCGTCTGATGCAAGGCTCCAAAACAATGTCCAGCCCTTTGAAAGCTTCATTGGAAACAACCACGTCTCCCGTAAACATGACGAAATCAGGACGTTCAGCATCCAATACTTCGTTAATACGATCCAGAGATATTTGTGAATTTGCCTGATCATCATATTTATAATGAACATCCGTAAACTGTACAATCTTAAACTTGCCGTCACGATTGAACTTCAATACTTCTTTCTGGCCCCAAACCGTAAGAGCATTAAATAATACCATTAAGCATAAAGCTATTTTCTTACACATCATATCTTTTATTTTAAACTATCTATAATCTTCAATAATAATTCAGGTTCATCTGTAGTAATATAGTCTACTCCCAACAAATAATATTGTTGCAACTCTTCCGCACTATTCACCGTCCAGACATTGGTAAGTAAACCGGCTTCCCTGGCTTTTTGAGTCAGGTTCTTATCTTGCCTGTATGCATAGTAAGAATAATCAATTCCTGAGATGCGGTCGTTCACCAGGTCCTTCAGTTCCTTCTTACCTTCCCATAAGTAAAGAGTTCTGGCTGTAGGATCCAGTTCACGGATACGTTTCAAGACTTCATAATTGAAACTGATATATTCCACATACCCCTGCATTTTCATGCGATGAACAATACTCACCACAGAGTCTGTCAACTGTAACGTACGCTCCAACCCTTTCTGGGAATCTTTTATTTCAATAATAGGATGGGTACTATTCTGCGCCCTTGCAGCTATCAAGAGCTCCTGAAGTGAAGGCACCGGGTCTTTCTTATTAATCGTTTGTTGAAACAACTGCAATGAGGTGATATTTTCAACTTCCAATCCATATACATGCGGATCATGGGAAAGAATAACTCTATTGTCGGCAGTTAACCAGACATCCATTTCAGATCCCTGACATCCCAATTCCACCGCATTCTGAAAAGAACGAACTGAATTTTGCAACACCCCTTTCTGTCTCCAGGCACCCCGATGAGCCACCACTCTGTTCTTGCTGAAGCCGTCTTTCAATAATTCAAACTCACACTGCTGCCCGTCAATCAAAAGGGTTATGCCGTATCTATAACTCGTCTGCCCTGCTGATAATGCCTTATTCTTTTTCAGACAGATTGATTTCTCTTTAAGATCAATCCGGAAAAGAGAAGAAGTATCACTCAGCAAACAAACATTGGAGGGTGTGGGATATATCCGACCCACTGCACTCCCCGACTGCCCCACGGGAATCAGATAATTATCCAACACATACTTCGAAATATCTCCGGCCCTCATGACGAAGGAGCTAAGAAGCATTCCTGCTATAAAGATTGCATTTTTCATCCTATTCTATCAATAACAAATATACACATCCATAAAATCGTTATTTATATCCGCAATAATAAATCCCGTCTACTTATCCCGTTCACGACATAGTCGTAGCGGTTATTTAAACGGGCTACACCCTTTCAGTGTTAAGGCTACACCCTTTTGCTCGGATAGCTACACCCTTTCGCCCTTATGGTGTAGCCCTTTTCAGTTTACCACTACACCTTCGGGTATTAGAGTCTTCATTATTTACAAAAGTCCATTGTCTTCCAGATACTTTTTATAACTTGTATAATTGTTTGTACCCTTCTTAAAAGTAACCCAACTGAAATTCGTGATATATTCGGTAAACAACCCTGCTACGAATAATTGCTCCTTTAGTTCACTCCAGTTCTTTTCCCGATAAGGGACATTCGGACACCAGCAACTCTGGAATGATTCTATATCAACACCAAAATGTACGCCGTTGGCATCACATGCTTTTTTAATCTCAGCAAACCAATTAGGCAGGTCTACATCCACATCCACCAGACAGCGTCCGCCAAGATCCTGAATGTATAAATAATCAATATTGGGCGTCTGAGCGAAGATCCGTCCAAACCATTGCCCGCAAAGATCGGCCGGCATACCTCTCCATAAAGCCGGAGCGATAGAAACGGGCTTATCCGATTTGGTCTTAATATAAGAAGCCACTCCTTCAAGATACTTAGCCAACATGGATAAAGAGGGTTCTTGCTGCCAGCCTACAGGATAAGAACCATCATGAAATTCTTCGGTTATATACCAACCTTCAAGGCAAGGGTGATTGCCAAATTGTTCATACACCTCATCGAACACCATCTTATTTCTCTCCAAATTGAGATTATATTTCTCCGGTGATGCCGTATTTGTTTTACTGTAATCACCGGGGTAAAGGCCTACAATCAGTTTTATGCCATTGCGCTCGGCAGCCTCGAACATTTTGTCTACAAAGTCATACTTCTCGGTAATCCAAGGCATATTGGTATTCTTATAGAACGAAATACTAGTATTTTCTCCGTCTGTAAACTGTTCCACATACTGGATAATCCAAGTATCAATGCCGATGGCACGGCTATCCTGAAACTGTTTATCCCAGTCTTCGTTGACATAGGCGGTATTCAATTGTACAAAAATGCTGGAGAACTTGGGCTTACCGTTTTTCAGCTCATAAGAAGTCAATTGCTCCAACGCATCGATACCTACTTCACCGGTGCAGACTTCATGTTTCGTATTTACGATTTCAATCCGGAATCCCTCAAAACGGTTTAGCAATAAGCCGTCAGCCGTAGCCCCCTGGCCCTTTTTATACAATTTGAACGCACTGTAGGGCATAACCAAACGGTTCCAGCCTTCTTTGGATAATATTTCTTCGTCTTCGAAAGCATAATATTGCCATCTCTTACGTGTACTGTCATGCGGTTTGTCGGCATTGAATTGCTTCTCATCTTCCATAATGATGAAGCGGAAAACACCTTTGTTACCTTTTTGGCCTTTTACCCAAATAGAAAGTCCCAAAGGATAAAAAGACAAGTCGGGGCGATAATCTCCCCATGTTTCTTCGAAATAGACATATTCAGGATTTGAAGTCATAGGTTTACCGGAAAAACTGTATTTCAGCTTAAAGCTTCCTACTCCTTCTTTATAGTCATCACCTAAGTCATAGTCAATAGTGGCTTTGGTAGGTTCTTCGGCACTGGTAGGACCAGTACGATAAATTTCGCACCCTAATTCATCGAAAGGGTTAATATTTTTAGTAGCTTTCGTGCTATTCAATACTTTGCGTATCTCTTCTTTCAGGTTATAGTCACCATCCTGACCGTTTCCTCCTCCGTTATGATCATCACTTCCACAGGAAGTCAAAATAAAACAGAACAGACTTACCAATATAGCAGTTGTTTTCATAAGGCATTAGTTTTAAAAGAGAGTGCCGCCGGATTAGCGGCACTCCCGATTTGAATTAATCAATGTGTATTATTGACGGAAATAACTCATCTTATACATTCTTACAATAGACTGTGATAAATCAAAGCCAACAACAGAGGTTGCAATGTACACGTCATACCCGGTTGAGGTTACTTCTTTGTAGACAGCAACGTCTCCCCAACTAAAGTAATTCTGCCCCCATGCGGACATATCGCTTGTAAATACACAGAAGTCACTATATCCGTCATCGTCCGGTCCCAGTTCCATCTTAGAAGTATTGGTTATGTCGAATACCTTGAGGGTAGCACCACCACCAGCCCATTGGTCAGCACCTTGGTCATTGAGTGCCAAATAGGTATCATTTTCCACCTTAAACACATTGAAGCCAAGCAAACGGTATTCATGGTCGGCAGCATTCAAGGCCGTAACCTCCATGGATGTCGTAAAGATATTGAAGCGACTCTTCAAAGCCTCATCACTATTTCCATTTACCCACTTCGTATAACTGATGTAATGATCTGAATCATCGGCCAATGAAACACGCTGTATGGCAGGTGCGGCAGTCCAAGAACTTCCGGCCGGTCCGTAACGTAGTTTATTAGGCTGATTGGCAGGAGTCACTAACTGACCATCCTGTAATTTCCAATAATAAATAGTCATATCATTAGGCCCTGTACCATAAATATAAGCTGTACCGCTGGTTACATCACCCGCTACATTCATGTTATACCCCAAATCTCCCGGGCAACCATCACCGGCAGTATAGTCAAGCAGTAACTTATGTTCCTGATCTGCTTCAGAATAATAGAAGACCATGAAACCTGCACCGTAAATATTTTCACGGGAAGTAATCAAGTGACCGGCATCATCCGTACGAGCCTTCATCATAAACGATCTTGCTGCATCTATAGTCTTAACCGCTGCTCCCGTCTTCATGTCATACAGGTAGATAGGACCATTGTATTCCTGAACTGCCAGATATTGACCGTATATTGCCAAGCCTGTATTGTTGCGGCTTGCTAGTCCCAAATCGGTGCAGTTCTTTTCCCACACTTTGGAGAACTTGGTTTTAGGCGGTGTCGGTACGACACGAATCGTATTGTTATGACGATTGCCCAATGCATCGATTACTGTTATTTTATAAGGTTCAGTGAAATCCATTTCACCTCCAACTCCCGGAACAACATAGCAATTATGTTCCACACTTACAGTACAAATCAGACGGCTTACATCGAGCGGGTCCTCATCCGTGGTAGGAACTTTCACCGTAATTTCTTCTCCCTCTTCATAAGGACCTTTCTTGGTAGCATAAAACTCCGTCGGATTATCAGGTATCTGAATGGTTACATTAAGTAGACCATTTACTTGGCTTTCATGTGCTGTACTCAAGTCAGGAGACTCACAGGAAACTAAGAGCACTGCCCCAAACAAACACGCTGTTGCTGCAATTCTATTAAGTATTTTCATAGTTTCATTTTTTAATTATTTCCATTCATCAAACTGTTCACAAGCAGAGTTCTGCTGAATTTCTGCAATAGGAATAGGGAAACGGTTGTATTTTTCCAGATAAACACGCGTTTTACCAGCATCACAATCCACAACATTGTATTCATATCCGTCGCCTACTTTTGTCGGCTTCACTCCTTCCATGTGAGTACCATTCAGGACTGTAGTTGCCAGCCCCCAACGGCGGAGATCCCAAAAACGATGTCCTTCAAAAGCTAACTCTACCATTCTTTCGTGACGGAGAAGTTTCATGAATTCAGTCTTTGTACTGGCAGATACTGCCGGCAAATCAACTCTGTCTCTCACTTCATTCAATGCTTCCAATGCTTCAGTAAGTTTATCTTGCATTGCCATTGCTTCAGCATAAATCAATAAAACTTCAGCATAGCGCATGTAATAGAAAGTCAAGTCAGTTCTACGCATTTGGCTTTTACTAATTTCCGGATCAAACAACTTACGCATATAGTAGCCTGTACAAGTAGTACCACCACCTAAGCCATAACCATCCACACTACCTTCGTATGTATAAAGTGTTTCTCCTTTCCATTGACAACCGTTATAAAGTATGGAAGCATAGAAACGTGGTTCACGGCCTTCATAGGGATTGGCAGCCATTTCCGGATTATTCCAGTCAAACTCTTTACCATCAGCCATCTGATAAGCTGATACCAATGTTTCTGTCGGACTGATTTCAGCATAACCTCCATCACTGGGCGGACAATTGAAATAATCAAAAGAATAATCCAACGTTTCATAAACATAGCCGAACTCTATGACACTTTCATTATTTGCAACCGGTTTCGCTCTTCTATTTAAGAACAACTTTCCATAATCCTCATACAATTCATACCCTTGCTTTTTCAATTCGGCAGCAGCATCGGAAGCATCTTTCCAACGTTCAGCATAAAGCATAGCACGAGCTTTCATTCCATAGGCTGCACCACTTGTCAACTTACCGGCCTCTACAGTACCTCTCAGAGGTAAATTTTTAGCAGCAAAGTCCAAGTCTTCTGCTATGAAATCCCAGCATTCATCGGGCGTACAACGTGCATGATCCTTTTGTCCAAGTTCAGGCAACTGCTTGTACAGGATAAAACTGGCTCCATAACGTTTCGCCAAATCGAAATTAGCCACAGCACGGAAAAAACGGAATTCCGCCTCTGCGCGTTTGGCTACCTCCTCGGTAAAGTTTTCACGGTGTTTTTCCAATCCTTCCAAGGCACGGCAACAAGTCAATTGCCAGGAATGCCTATTATTCCAGTTATCAAAAAGATTACTGGCAGAAGTAATAGGAGTAGAACCGAATACAAACAAATTAGTATTGGCAACCGGATTATTGGCTTTCAAAAGGTCAGCACATGCATCATCAGTGATTGAATAATATCCTCCGATCAAAGAATAAAAGCCATTAATATACAATTGCAGATTTGTTTCATTCGACCAAGTGATATCGTCAGGATAACTACTTGTCAGAACAGGATCAATATCACAACTACTCAGCGTGAAGCAAGCAGAAGCAAATATTGTTAATATCTTATTTACTGATTTCATTGTATTAGTTTTTTAGAAAGTTACATTTAATCCAAATTCATACGTACGCTGTTGAGGATAGTATCCCTGATTTACACTTGGCATTTCAGGGTCCATGTGCTCCAGATTGGATAAAGTAAACAGATTACCACCAGCCACATAAGCACGAATTCTTTCAAAGCCAGCCTTTTTACTCCATTTCTTTGGTATGGTATATCCCAACTGAATAGACTTCAGACGCACATAAGAACCGTCTACTACCCACCAGGAAGAGAATTTTCCACCATTTGATCTCGAATCGATTCCTAAACGGGGATATTTAGCATCGGTATGATCGGGACGCCAAGCACCTTCCACCAAATAATAAGGAGTGTTTCCATCAGCATAGAAAGGACGCGTATAGAATGTATCATCACGAATTCCACTACTATACAATCCGCATAAATTTACATCAAACAGAGCGGCGCCTTGCAACAGCATATTAAAATCAAAACCTTTCCATTCAGCACCCAGATTCAAACCAAACATCATTTCCGGTGTATTGCTACGACCAATTGGAACCATATCCTGATCCCAAGTAATCTTACCATCGCCATTAATATCTTTCAGCTTGATATCACCGGGTAATGTCGGACCGAAAACAGCGCTATGGGCTATTTCTTCTTCCGACTGGAATAAACCATCTGCAACAAATCCCCAGTATCTTCCCATCGGGCCACCAGTAGCACGTTTATAATCAGGCACATTGGCATCTTCCGTCATTTTCAACACTTTATTACGAGCCCAAGAAAGATTACCTCTTACGCGATAAGTAAAATCTCTTATCTGATTATTATGAGATAATACGAGCTCAAAACCACGATTATCATGAGAACCATAATTGATATATGTCGGATAGTAAGATTCCAATGAAGGTGGGAAGTTGGCTGACTGAGACTCCAATGAACGGGTAGTCTTCATATAGAACACGTCCAATTCAACGCCCAACAAACCATTCCACATGCTGGATTCGATACCAATATTATAAGTATCAGTCAACTGCCACTTCAAAAGAGGATTTACCGGACTACTCAATCCCAAATATTTCTGAGGACTGGTACCGAATAATACAGTCGGGTCAGCTGATAAACTGGCTGTAGAGAAATAAGTCATCGTATTGCTAATGGCACGATCGCTACCCAAACGTCCTACAGATGCGCGAATCTTCAGGTTTTCCATAAAAGGAACGGCTTCTTTAAAGAAGTCCTCCTGAGAAAGTCTCCATCCTACCGAAACACCCGGGAACACACCCCATCTGTATTTCTTGGGAAGTGCTGTAGAAGCATCAATTCTACTGGTGAACTCCAACAAATACTTATCATCATAAGAATAGTTCAGACGAATTACATAGCCGGCGCGTTTAGCCTGACTGTGTCCGCCTTTCACCAAATCTTTATTCACCTCAAGTCCATAGTTCAAATCCATGATATCAGTTATAGGAAAATCCGTTCTACCGGCAGACATACTGGACTGGTCTGTTCTGGAAAATTCATACAAGAATAATCCGGATACGGCATGCTTACCAAATTTGTTTGAGTACTCAAGAGCAGGTTGAATTGTATAACCTTCACTTTCTGTAAACCACTGATTCAAAGAAACTTTATTAGCGATTCTACCAGTCTCTACATTACCTTGCCGGGTAGTCTGGTTCCAACCGTACACATCATAAGTTAAGAAGTACTTCTTCTGCATAGTATAATTCTTCAGATAAGAAGCATTCAACTTAACAGATAGTCCTTTCACAAAAGGTAACTGATACTTCATGGCAATATTACCCTGGAAATATGTCTTCTTTACGTTATTATTACCAGACAAATCTCGTGCTGCAATAGGGTTGTTATTTCCATTACCAGCCGTATTTATACTGGCTATAGGCATTCCATCAGCCGTATAAGGTTTCAAGTAAGGATATGACAACAATGCCTGCTGGAAAATAGAAGCATAAGAACCTACACCTGCAGAAGCACCCGGTTCATCTTGCTCGGAAACATAACCGGATAAATCAAGAGACAAATCGAAGTTATCAGTAATCTTTGCATCCATATTAGAGCGAAAATTATACTTATCATAAGAAGTACGTTTAATGATACCTTCCTGATTGTATGCACCAACCGAAGCAAAGAACTTAATTTTTTCCGTACCACCGGAAACAGAAACATTGTTTGTATAGGTAGGAGCTGTATTACGGAATAACAAATCAAACCAGTCTGTATTTCCATAGATGTGCTCATTCTCTCCCGGGTTGGTAATGCGGTCTATTTCTTCAGGTGAAAATCTCAGGTTTTCCTCCGCAACTCCATCCAAAAGCTGAGCCTTATTATACCAATAGGCATAATCCGGTCCATTCAGGAATTTCGGAAAATCAGTATTCTGACTCAATGTAAGTGATCCGTTATACGTTACGGTAGGCTTTTGAACAGCACCACGTTTCGTCGTAATAAGAATCACACCAGCAGCAGCACGCACACCATAAACAGCTGCAGCAGTCGCATCTTTCAAAATAGTAATAGATTCTACTTCGTCAGGAGAAAATGATGGAAAGTAATCAGTAATAACGCCATCAATAACAATCAATGGACTGCCATCTCCGGCACCATTACCACGGATGTACAAGTTAGCCCCATCGGCTCCTGGCTGTCCGCTGCTCTGTTTGGAAATCAAACCGGGCAAACGGCCGGCCAGCATACCGGAAAGGCTTCCGCTCGGTGCCATCTTCAGTTCCTTATTGTCCACTTGTGCAATAGCACCGGTCACATTTATTTTCTTCTGTGTACCGTAGCCTACTACTACAACTTCATCTAACAAATTAGCATCTTCCTTCATTATCACTTTCAGAAGTTTTTTTCCTTTCAGTGGCAACTTCTGAGTGATATAGCCCACATAAGAGAAAGTCAAATGCGCATTAGCATTAGGTACCATAATCGAGAAATGACCGTTTACATCAGTTATAGCCCCCGTCTTTCCTCCTTCGGTTACAACGGATACGCCAATCAATGGAATGTCATTCTCATCAAACACATTACCCTCTACCTTAATTTGAGCATGTGCACTCATACTCAGCAAAGAGAATAATAAAAATAGCAAACAAAGATACTTGTTTTTCATATTACTAAAATTTAAAATTAGGAATTGTATTCTCGTTTCATACATTCTTAGTTATATCTTCTAATATTTGCCAGCATTGGTAAAGCCCTCTCGGAACATGAAAACAGCCTTTCCACTTTCCACCTTTTAGAGGCAATAACACCTCACCTCTTCTATTCAGATAACCATACCATTCCGGATATTCATTATCTTTGAAATGGCTCCATGTATATTCATGTACCTTTTCAAACCAATCAAGACATTGCTTATCTCCGGTCAGTTGATAACCTTTGAGCAATGAAATCAGAGTTTCAATATGAACCCACCACAATTTCTGATCCCATTCTAATTGTTGAGGTGGACATCCTTTACGATCCATGAAATAGTAGATACCGCCAAATTCTTTGTCCCAACCATAATCAAGCATCGTCAAAGTTATATTCTTCGCCTTTTCAATCAGATCCGGACGGTTCAGACGTTTCCCTAGGTCCATAATAAACCACATTGCCTCAATATCATGGCCCGGAGTAACCTGGCGTCCTTCGAAAGAATCGGAAAGTTCTCCATTTGCCAGAACATTCTCTACAATAATGCCTCCAAGTTCCGGACGATAGAAAACTTCCATAACTTCATGGATGCATACTTCCATCGTCTTTTCCAGACAACCCTTATCCAGCAAATGCTCTATTTCCATAGCCAAATTACATAGGATCATCGGCAAAGCAAAATTCTTCAACTCACGTGTACCCGGATAAAGCTTATTCCATTTTCCCTTAGGATTGCCAGTCTTCGATAGTACAATATCGAAAGTCTTCATCGCTATATCCGCATACTCTTGATTTCCCGTAGCCAGGCTGAGCTGTCCAAATGCCATTACAGCAAAGGTATATGAGAATATGTTATAAGGTTCCACCAAAGGACGTCCTGTACGATCAAGAGAAAAATACCAGTTATAATTTCCATCATGACCATATTTTTTCAGAAACTCACCTCCCTGAATAGCACAGTCCAACCATTCCTGGCGTTTCTCTACCTTATTATAAAGCATCGAAAACAACCATACTTCCCGGCCCTGTAACCAAATAAATTTGTCTGTGTCAAAAACATTCCCTTTCCGGTCCAGACAGGTAAAATACCCACCATATTCGTGATCCTGGGAATGTTCTAACCAGAAAGGAAGAACATTATCCAACAGTTCATCCTTGTACTGATCCGTTAATTTCTTCAAATCCATAATTCTATTATTTTTTTAAGATGAGAGACTGGAAACGTTTTTTATCCGGCATGCATATAAACCGGTCTCTCAATATATTTATACCTATTTATCTGTTGTATAAGTAATGACGTCTCTTACCCAAATATCTGCTCCTTTCACTGGATTAGTCCATTTACAAGTCACTTTATATTTTCCGTAAGGCTGCTCATAATTAAAAAAGAGCTCATGTTTGCGATGGTTATACTTCAACGGTAACTTGCATATTTCCACCAGTTTATCATTAAAATAAACCTCTAATTCTGCAACATAATCTTCAGAAACATTATCACCCTTAAGTTCCCCCTTAATAACAGCCCCTATACCGTCGAACTCCACAGTCGAAAAGTTAGCAATCCAATTATCCACAGTCACCTTCTTATCGAGTTTTAAACCTTCAAAACTAATTTCCAATTTTGCAGGAACTGGCTTCTGAAAGTTGATCTTAACTTCATTCTCACCAACTTTTCCACCTTCTCTTTCTATCATCTGTAAAGCCTGCCCGTAACTCAACTCAGAACCTTTATTAAAACTCACAGTATTATTGAAAGGCATATCTTCAACAATTACTATTTCGGCCTTATATTTCTCCGGAAGGCGATTATAACCAAGCATGGTCCCCAAAATACCTCCAGAAGAAGCCGGATTACAGTCGGAATCTTGTCCTGCACGTGTAGAAATATCAATTGTTTTTTCAAAATCGCCCTGACCGTAGAGCAGTCCCAAAATAATATAGGCTCCGTTTACATAGGTTTCAATATTAAAAGGTACTTCAATACCATCTGGACAGGCAATATCATTAGTCCCCCATTTTTTTTCAATCTCTTCCCAGCACTTTTTCCAATCATCCGGATATTGTTTGTGCCAGTTTATAACATCAGTCATGCATGCATAGAAGCGACTTTGCTGAGGGATTGCTTTCAAACCTTCCGTAACGATGTATTCAATATCATCGCTTACATAAGCCAAAGAATACATGGCAGCCACGTATACTCCACCATACCATCCATCACCGTAAGCCATGATATGTCCGATACGGTCACAAAAATCCACTGCACTATTCACCATACCCGGCGACATAATACCTGCAAAGTCAGCTTCAATCTGAAAATCCAAGCAATTGGCATGAGGGTTATTTTTCCAATATCCACTGGCGTGAGGGGACAAACCTTGCAACAGGTTATAGCGAGCCTGTTGGTTTGCATGACATAACGGATATTCTTTAGCCAAGAATGCTGCCGCAAAAGAATCGACAGGAGCATCCAATCCACATCTTTCAAAGGTCTCTACAAATGTCAGATCTACGTAAACATCATCATAAAGACCACCTCCACCATCAAACCATTTCTTAATTTCCCCATTTCCCCATGGCATAACCACAGAATCAGGAATTATGGTTGACAAATACTGAAACTCTGTTGGACCACCATAGGTACATCCTAAGATTTGTCCGGCCCAAGCTCCCTTTACCTTATCGAATAGCGTGTCTTTCGATAGGGTGAGGTTCAGGTTCTCCTTTTGAGAAGTACCGCACGAACACAATGCTGCTATAAGACAGCTACTCAATAAATAATTTCTAATCTTCATTATATATAATATTAAGGTCAATTTTTATTTTTTCATCCAATGGCGTTCAATCTCTTCCAAAGACTTTCCTGTGGTCTCGGGAACAAGTTTCCAAACAATCAGCATATAGGGTACACACATGATTGCAAACAGAATGAATGTTCCGGCGGGGGTAAGGTTCTGGAGCATCCAGGGGGTTAACTGCCCAATCAAGTATGTACCTATCCATAACGCAAAGCCGGCAATGGACATGGCAAATCCACGCACCCGAGTCGGGTACATTTCAGAAAGAAGCACAAATACCACAGCACATATAGACACGGCACAACAAAATACATAGAAAAGGAAAAATACTAAAAGGAAAATGCTGGAGATACCCCAGGACTCACCATAAATAAAGTAAGTTGCAATCAGTATTAAAGAAATTACCATACCTGATACGCCATAATAAACCAACTTTTTACGTCCTATTTTATCAATAATAACAAGAGCCAATACAGTAGTCAATGTATTCACCAATCCCACTAAAACCTGATAGAATAAAGAATCACCTCCGGATAAACCTGCATTTTCAAAAATAGAAGGTCCATAATATAAAACGGCATTCACACCCATAAACTGTCCCAACATAGCAATACATACACCGATAATAACAGCTTTCCTTATACCAGGTTGCAACAAGAGCTTCCATTCAGATTTAGACTCGGATGATAGTACAGATTTAGTCTCTGCCAATTGAAATAAAGCATCCTTAGAAGAGGTATAAATTCTCTCAAGAATATTAGTAGCCTTTTCTTCTCTCCCTTTCAATATCAACCAGCGCGGACTTTCGGGTATGAAGAATATGATGATAAAGAACAATAAAGCGGGCAATATCTCCATACCTAACATTCCTCTCCAGACTTCTGTTACAAATATCAGGCTCCACCACCCTGTAACAATATCAGGATTGCTCGTGGAATATCCCAAAAGCTGATAATTCACAAGATAAGCACCTAAAAATCCAATCGTAACCGCTAACTGGTACAAGGAAACCAAGCGTCCACGATACTGAGCCACAGCAAGCTCCGAAATATAGAGCGGAGAGATGATAGAAACAACACCTATCCCGACACCACCTATAATCCGATAGACAACCAATTGATTAAAATCCACAGATACAGCACAGCCAATGGCGGATGTGGAAAACAAAATAGCTGAAAGGATCATAGTAAATTTTCGTCCGAACTTATCGCTCAAAATGCCTGCAAAAAGTACTCCGATAATAGAACCAACCAGTGCACAGCCTACATACCATCCTTGTTGTAAGGCATCCAGTCGAAACTGTTCTGTTACTTGAGCAATAGTACCGGAGATAACAGCAGTGTCATATCCAAATAAGAAACCGCCCAAGGCCGCTACTACTGAAAGAAAAACTAAATAGCCTAAATTAATTGTCGACTTCATTTCTATTTTATATTAAAGTATTCTTTATATCTATTGTACAGATGTCCCGCCTGCAAATAAGCAGATTGCGGACTCATAAAGTGAGAAAATTCAAACGTAATGGCTTTATCATAGCCAGCTCTCTTTGCAGCTTCCAATTTCATCCTAAGCTTATCAAACTTGATCGGCAAGAAATTTATAGGCATATCACGATCGAATGTCTCCGCATTCGTCCAGCATTTCATTCCATATTTATCTGCCAGCTTTTTATTTACTGTAAAGAAGGCATCTAATTCATCATAATCAATGTGCCCATCTTGAAAAGCACATGCATCAACCACTTCATGGATTCCATCAAATATTTCATTCCATTCTCTTTCGTGTTCCTGAACTGAAACAGCATCTTCCTTAGTTAACTTATCAGTCCCCATCACAGCCTTCTTTCCATCAATCCAAGGAGAAATAAAAGTAGGTAAACCACCAGACACATCCTTACATTGTTTTCCCATTGCACGAAAAGCATCAATAGCCCCCTTGGTTTTACGACTGATCTCACCACTTATATACCAGCCACCAAAACTCTTATATTTTTCACCATATTGATTCCAGACTTCATCGATCACATACTTGTTATCTTCAATCTCCCATGACAAATCACCCGTATCCCAATATTTTCCGGAATCATACAGACCAAAATAAAACTTCATCTGATATTTTTCCGCTAAGCGAAGGTACATGTCTACTAAATCAACAGAGGGCATATAACATCCTCTACCCAATAAATATTTAGAAGGATAGGTGACAAACTTACGATAGCCGGAACGGATCATGATAACAGTATCAATTCCTATATTTTTCATGTGCCGGAAATCTTGATCCCATTCTTTTTCGCCCCAATTTTGATGAGGAATATCATGTGATATTTCATCTAAAAAAGTCCCGGTAATCTTTAACCCATTCTCTTTAGGAATAATAAGCCGACCAGCATCGCTTTTCTGTATTGAAGCAAATGAAGTGCTCTCCATTGCTTCAGTGGCCAGCAGTCCAGGAGCTACCAAAGCGGAAGCTCCTGTTAAAGCGACTTTCTTTAAAAATTCTCTGCGGTTACTTGTTTTCATAGTATTCCTTTCTGTATATTATATATGTTAACCTATTGAATGCGTGTTTAAGTTTTATTATTATAAAACGTTTCTTGTTTATAATACAATGCAAATATAGATATATTTATTAAATAAACAATAGATAATAAATTATTTTATTATCAAAATCTCATTTTCATTAGTATTTAATTAAATCATGCCTTATTTTTAGCCCTTAATAAAGAAAAAAGAGAAATGAATACGAACTAAATATAAAAAACGAGGTGGGATAAAGCTTAATATACTAAGCATAAATTGAATCATAAAAGAACAAATACTTTCTTTTCCATTATAAAAGATTGAGGTTAATAAAAATATTAATTATCTTTGTGGTAAATAATGAAATTAACAAGATATATGTATCAGCAGTTTTTAAAAGAAATAGAAATGGGGTCTAAAAATGCCCTCATTAAAAAAAGGATCATTACCTATTATATATATAATGGTAGTTCGACAATTCCTGATCTTTCAAAAGAACTGGATTTAAGTGTTCCTACAGTTACTAAGCTAATTGGAGAAATGTATGACGAAGGATACATAAACGATTATGGCAAACTGGAAACAAGCGGAGGAAGACATCCTAACTTATATGGACTAAACCCCAAATCAGGCTATTTCATAGGAGTAGACATTAAGAAATTCTCTATCAATATTGGATTAATAAATTTCAAAGGCGATATGGTAGAACTTAAAATGGATATACCTTATAATTTTGAAAACTCCTTAGAGGGAATGAACGAACTTTGCAATCTGATTCTCAATTTCATAAAAAAGCTCCCGATAGATACGGAAAAGATATTGAATATTAATGTAAACGTATCAGGAAGAGTAAATCCTGAATCGGGATATAGTTTCAGTCAGTTTAATTTTGAAGAACGTCCCCTCGCAGATGTATTAAGTGAAAGACTCGGCTATCCTGTAACGATTGATAATGATACACGCGCCATGACATACGGAGAATATATGCAAGGATGTGTAAAAGGAGAGAAAGATATTATTTTCGTTAATGTCAGTTGGGGATTAGGAATCGGAATCATTATAGACGGAAAAATTTATAAAGGAAAGTCAGGATTTTCCGGAGAGTTTGGACATGTGAATACATTTGACAATGAGATTATTTGCCATTGTGGCAAAAAAGGTTGTTTGGAAACAGAAGCTTCCGGATCTGCATTACATCGTACTCTGCTGGAACGGATACTAAAAGGAGAAAATTCGATTTTATCCAACCGGGTAAATATGGAAACTCCAATAACACTGGATGAAATTATAGCTGCGGTGAATAAAGAAGACCTCTTATGTATTGAAATTGTAGAAGAGATAGGGCAAAAATTAGGTAAACAAATAGCAGGACTTATAAATATCTTCAATCCCGAATTAGTAATAATCGGAGGAACATTATCTCTGACTGAAGATTACATTACCCAACCCATCAGAACAGCAGTACGAAAGTATTCTCTAAACCTCGTCAATAAAGACTCAGTCATTACAACCTCTAAGTTAAAAGACAAGGCGGGTATTGTTGGGGCATGCATGTTGGCACGAAGTCGAATGTTTGAAGGTACAAACTAGACCTCCAACATTCGTTTCATAAATATAATTGCTCCTTCCACATCGGAAGGTGCAGGTGCCCATGGCGCAACATCTTCTGGTGGAAGTGGCTTATAAGGACCACTCTTTATTTCAAAGATAACAGTACCAGACTCTAAAACTACAATGCTATGCCAAGTACCTGAAGGGATTTCCACTCCATACATTCCAGCTGATGGATTCAGATTTACTTTTTCCGTCACATTGCCCATATCATCATAGAAAAACGCTATCAGACTTCCGCGCAGAACAATATAAGTTTCTTCCTTATCCACATGACGATGAGGAGGGAGATAAGTTCCCGGCTCCAAGGCATTAAGAAGACGGTGAATAGGTGCATCTAAAGACTCATGAAAATTATAATTCATTCGTAAACGAGAATTCTCCTGAGCATCATGAGTTACCCCGTCCAATAGTTCTTCCGAAATCAGCTTTATCATTACTTCAACAATTGAGCAAACTTACTTGAAAGGTTTGCTTTATCCGATACAATAGAAAGTTCTTTGCCATCAGTACCCACTAAAAAAGCGGCTTTCTGAGATGCTACAACAGGAGCTATATCCTTCAAATCTCCTTCTACAAAAACACAACCTGAGAAAAAAGGAACAATAATCTCCTTCATTTTCCCATCCCAGTTTACATATATTGTTTGCATAGGACAAAAAGTCTTATACCCTGCAACATTTAAATGCTGCATCAATTTACGTTCCAATCTCGGTGCCGTATATACAATATACCAGCAACGCGCATTTTCATCCATCATCATATTGTTGTTTGCTTTTTCCATCCTTTTAATAAATCCTTTACAAATAAAATCCAACCTACACTACCTACTCCAGCTAAGAAAATAAAACCGATAAGAATCATCACTTTATTGGGTTTCGCCGGACGCAAAGGAACTGATGCCGGCTGTACAACGGTGTACACCGGAGTAATTTCCTGCACCTTGGCCTTGGCCATCTGTAATTGTTGAGCAACCTGAGTATACACATTATATGCTAAATTCATTTCATTTTGCAAGCGTTCTTGTTCAGCACGATAACTTAACAAAATTATATTTTGATTAGCATCAACAAAAGATGCATACTTTGACTGTGCAGCAGTATAATTATCTTTAGCCTCCTTATAGAGCTTCTCTGTAAAAGCTAAATCATGACGCGCCTTATTGGTCCGATAATCCGTGATATAGTTCTGCAGGCAACGCATTACCGTATCTGTCAATGAAGCTGAAATTAAAGGATCCTGCATAGTAACCGACAAAGTCGTAACACCTGTTTTCTTATCTACAGAAACAGAAATACGTTTGCTCAAGGCAGTTGCAATTGCAGCTTCATCTTTGGTTAATCTGAATGGATCTGTTTTAGCAGCGACACCTTCTTCTTCTTTATCTTTAAACAAAGATATCACCCAACCCAATGCTTTAAAAGGAGCTGAAGTGATGGCTCCCCACCAAGGTCCACGCTGATACTCGTCCAAATAGGCATAAAGTGTTGTATCAATCTTATCTTTCTGATCCTTCACCTTTACATCAAAAAGTTCAATCAGAAAGGGAGTGGAACTTACAATATCAGGATAGAGTTCCGGTGAAAGAGCATCTTCACCACTGGAAGCACCTAAACTGATACCTGCCATAGCCGCTAATGCCCCCATACTACCTCCACCCGACTTACCACCAGTCTCTGGTGCTAACGTCACACTTGTAGAGTATTCTTTCGGGATGCTGAATGCTACAACCAGTCCCACCAACACAGCATATCCACACGCCTTGAAAGCCAGTTTCCTACTTGCCCACACCTTTTGAGCAAGTTCTATTAAATCGATCTCTTGTTCTTCCGGCTGTTGAGGAGTTGTATTCAGTTTGTTTTCTTCACTCATAACTTCTATTACTTAAAGAGGTTAACCATGGTTGCAATCATAGCAGCAATGGAGGCGGTTATGCTACCCATACCTAAAATCTCAGCAGTACTCATCCGCTTCTTTTTTTCCTTGCTTGGAACAATAATCTCACAACCAGGCTCTATAGCCTTTTTATCACGAGATTTCAGACGGGATACCGTACCGTTCATATATACTACATAGGCTTTTTTCTTCTTGGCCAGATTACCATAACCACCTGCCTGATTGATGTAATAACGTAAACTTTCACCACGCTTATACAATACAGTATTGGGATACATAACCGCTCCACTAATTTTTACCGTATTAATATATTCAGGAATGAATAAAACATCTCCTTCACGCAAAACCAAGTCAAAATCACTACCTGGATTAGAGATAGCCTTCTCCAAATTAATACCAACAGTATAAGTGTCTGATATGTTCAGCTTCTCAACAGAAATAGAGTCTTTTCCTTCTCCCATTCGAGCCATCCGAACAGCATCGGCCTGACGGCGTTGTTCTTCTTCCGTCATTTTACGAATCAAACGCGCCCCCTTTACATAAGCATCCGGAGTAATTCCACCAGCTTTTGAAATCAAATCAGACAAACGCTCATTCTTCTTCACTAAAGCATAATTTCCACCGAAGAGTACTTCCCCTGCAACAACTACATTCTGCTGCTTGCGATATGCAGGACTCTTGCGAACATATACTTCATCAAACGGTTCCAAGTGGAAATCTCCTTCTCCACCTACTACTAAGCCGTCTTTAATATCAAATGAATAAGTCTTTCCTAAAACACTGCTAAAAGAAGTGCTCTTCGGATCCTTAATACGACGGGTAATATCAACCTTTGTTGTTGCAGCTGCTTCCAATAAGCCACCAGACTGAACCAACAAATCTTCGATAGTCATATTCTTAGAAAAGAGGAATGTACCCGGACTTGCAACTTCACCATGAATAGAGATAGTCTCCTCCTCTTTCAGGTCATGAATGCTTGGTATATATAAAATATCATTTTTCTGCAATGGTATGTCAGCTACAGTTCCTTTAAGCAAACCGCCTAAATCCACAGCAATTACTTCATGAGACAAATCTTCATTCTCACGATCTAAAAGTGCACGATTCAAAAATGCATCACCTCTTAATCCCTCAGCTTTCTTTATTAATTGCTTTACAGTATTTACTGTCCCACTCAATTCATATAAACCGGAGCGATAAACAGCACCACGAATTTCTACGCGATTCTCAAAACGCTTCAATACGGCATCTACAGAAATGGAGTCACCGTCATCCAAACGGAAAACAGAGTAATCCATTTCGTCTACATTATATACCTGATGTTCGCGACCACTTTTACGAATAATACGAACTGCCTTTTTGTAAGCATCTCCAGTAAAGCCACCGGCATAATTCAAAATAGTAGCAACAGTCTCTGTTGGCTTCATTTCATAGAACATCGGACGCTTTACCTTACCAGCTATTCGCACCAAAGATTCATAAGGGTTAACTATAATTACATCTCCTTCCTGAAGACGGATATCATCTTTCATCTTACCCTTCATAAGGTAATCATAAACATCCAGATCAGCAATCGTTTTACCATTGCGAACTACCTTAATACTACGCAGACTACCAATTTTATTAACACCGCCAGCACGATACAAAGCATGGAAAACAGAGGAAAAAGAGGATAATGTATATGTTCCAGGAACAGCAACTTCACCCATTATATTAATCTGTATAGTCCGGATATCCCCTAAAGTCAGCTTTATTTGAGAGGTAGGTTCACTTCCTGATATTCCTGAGTATATTTTTGAAAATTCACGTTGCAAATATGCATTGGCATCTTTTACAGTCATACCACTTAATTGAACAGGTCCCAACCCACTCACCTGAATAGTTCCTTCAGGTGAAATACTTTGGCGAATTGTATTCTCCGAAGCACCCCAAACATCAATAATAACCTCATCGCCAGGTCCTAAACGATAGTCCACCGGAGTAGCCAGGTTAATACTCGGTTCAAACGTTAAATTCCGGTTTGTAAATACATCATGACCAAAAATTTGAGAAGCATTATCTGTAGTAGCAGTATTATCAGCCCTATTATCTACTCTCCCCCCTACAGTCTCATCAAGCATTCCCACTTCCGAATAATCAGTAGTTCTTCTCTGTCCTCCCCCATCATCAACTAAAGTACGTTGACGCAATTGAGAAGGCATTTCATTGGATTTATTACTTACAGTATTACTTTCCGAATATTTCTGTTGTATCCTGCTAACTTGCTCTTTGGTCACCCCTCTACGCAATAGTTCAGTGGTTATCTGCTTCTGACTTTTTCCACTTTTATTTGCTTCCTTTACGTATTGAATAACCTGATCATCCGACATCTGCTGGGCCATAACCACTCCAGAAAGGACGAAAATTAAAAAGAATAGTGTTATTAATCTGCGCATAAGATATTTGATTAATCTTTAGAATTCCTACAATTAATATAAATCGGGCACAAAGGTAGCATATTATTTTATAACGCCCATTTATTTTACATCTAAATTTTGGAAAAAGAATTTAAAACCGTCTCTATCAAGAGCTCAGACCTCTACCGGATGTTCAGCAATACATGAAATTATTTTTTTCATTTCGTTAATTATTGTCAGAGGCTCACCCGATTCGTATTTTTCAACTAAAGAATCAATCTGTTTACAGACCTTATCAACTCCTGCAATATCTTCCCTGCTTCTCCTCACTTTGTCATAACATGTAGCTTCAGTTTCCTCCGCCGATTCATCCTCAAAGACATATATACCTCCATTTTCACCAAGATTTCCTGCTTCCAATATCAGTAGGCAAGCTTCCGGTAAGGTCATCAAACTACGGGGAGCCTCCGGATATACATCCGCAAAACGGACTACAAATAATTTAGCAGTAAGTTCCTCTTGCCTGATTTTTTGCGAAAGTCCCCGCATATAGATTTCAGCCAAACGCTTACTGTATCCCATTACATGAACTGGTGACAGAGCATGATTCGTAGAAATCATCATACATTTATACACCTTATATTTAACTGCCAAATCTGCAATATTTTTAGTGCCCAAAACATTAACCTGCAACGCTTCAGCAGCATAATCCTCCAACATAGAAATATTTTTATAAGCCGCTGCATGAAAGACCAACTGTGGTATATACTGTTTAAATATAGCTTCCATCCTACTACGATTAGCAACATCCGCTACCAGGACCTTTACTTCAAGGTTCTTCCAATGATCTGATAATTCCAATTGAACATCATACAAAGGAGATTCAGCCTGATCAACTAATATCAATTGATAAGGATTCAGAGCCGCCAACTGATGAACAATTTCACGTCCCACAGCACCTGCAGCACCAGTCACCAATATCCGGTGCCCTTCAATATAAGCAGCAATCTTTCGGATATCAGCCTGGATAGGCTCACGACGAAGCCAGTCCTCTATATGAATATCTTTTATAATCCCGTCATCCAAACAGTTACTTAAGGGTGGTACTGTCATTACATGAATATTTTGGGCCAACATTCGCTCCATTACACCGGATGATTCCAAATCTACCAGCTTATCCGGTGCCACGACAACCGTTTGTACATTCTTTCTTTTCAAATGCTCAAACAACTTATTATTATTAGCATAAACCCTACACCCCATCGTATGCTTACCTATCATCCAAGGTTCATCTGAAATAAAGCCACATACACGATAATGATTATTTCGACTGACCCGCATCGATTTAGCTATATTTACTCCTGTCCCACGAAAGCCGTAAATAAATACATTTACGCAGTGCCGGTCATCAAAAGACAAAGCCTCATGCAGCATTTTCACTAAAATGCGCAGACATACCATAAAAGTAAAATTGAGAATATATGCTATAAAGACAATCCCATTCGGTAATGTTTCTCCAAATCCAAAAGCCGACCAACAAAAATTACCAATACCCAATAAACCATAGCTTATTGTAAGAGATATAAACACTCTGTAAATATCCACAAACGAAGAGAAACGAATAACTCCAACATAGGTATGGAAGACAGAAAAGAAACACAGATTACAAGAAAGCGAGAATAAAATCATCCATATATATAATGACACCTTATATATTATAGAAGAAACTCCCAATTGAAGTATGCATGCTAAAAGCATAGAAATCACAACCAAGCAGATATCAATAGCCAAAATCGTCCATTTAGATGCAATGCGGGATGAAAGATTTCTATAATAAACTTTTAGGTTCATAATTATTGTCAGATCTTAGGTTGATATACACTTTTGCAAAGATGTATTTTTTATATTGATAAAACAATTTTTTTAGAAGGAAAATGACAGAACAGACCTCAAAAACAGCTTTAGGAAAGATTTTTTCAAAAAAACCTTCTTTTCTTTTCGTAGTTTCGAAGAAAGCTGTAAATTTGCACCCCGTAAAAACAAAAAAACGTTGCCGCTATAGCTCAGTTGGTAGAGCAACGCATTCGTAACGCGTAGGTCGCCAGTTCAAGTCTGGCTAGCGGCTCTCAAAAGACTGATATTTAATTTACTGAATATCAGTCTTTTTCCTTCTCTTCAAATAGCCTCATGCTATTAAAAAAAACGACACTGTTTTCACCCATGAAGCAAAAAGGGTGTCCGAAAAGGGTGTCGCAAAACTTAATAGTTATGGCAAAATTAGCATTAACAGTACTGGCAGCAAAAAAAACTGCAAACGGAATGTACCCTATCTTTGTGCGCATTGCGGCAAAGAAAGAAAAGGCGTATATCAAAACAGGTTATGAGATACCCGACCTTTGCCAATGGTATGACGGTAAAATCGTAGCTCGTAGCGATGCGGCAATGATGAACAAACGCATATTATTTGAACTCAAAAAGTATAATGAACGTATGCGAGAGATAGATAACTACGATATCTACACAGCAACGCAATTAAAACAGATACTAACGCAACAAGATAAGATAACGCAGGATGCGACGACATTCACCGCATTTTTCAGAAAACGAATATCAGAGTTTGAAAAAGAAGGTAGAATAAACTATGCTAAGATGCACAAGGAAACATTGCGCATCTTTCTACTTGCAGAAGGTGAGGTTCCCTTCGTTATAATGAATCATATCACAGTAGAACACTTTGACGCATACATGAAAAGAAAAGGATATAGCGACGGGAATAGACAGATACGGTTATGCCATATCAAAGCAAGGGTGAACGAAGCAATAAAATACGGTCTTATCAAATGCGAAAAGCATCCATTCGCATACACCAAGTTACCCACCAGCGAACCTAAAGATTTAGATGTGAATATAACAGACTTCGGCAAAATAATCAAAGCAAATACAAGCCAAAGCAAACGGTTAACCCTTGCAAAAGATATGTTTTTGCTGTCATTCTATTTGGGAGGGATTAACCTTGCCGACATTGTGCAGATTGATTTTAGCCAAGAAGATATAAACTACATCAGGCAAAAGAGCGGAGAGCATAAAAGAAAAGACCGGATAACTCGCATAACTATCCAGCCGGAAGCAAGATGCATTATAAATAAGTATATAGGGAAAAACGGGCATCTAGATTTAGGTTATAACTACACATATACAAATCTATGCTGCTATATTAATAGCTGCTTAAAACTGTTAGCCAAAGAATTAGGCATAAAAAGCAATCTAACATTTTACTCTGCCCGAAAGACATTTGCACAGTTTGCATCTGAAATTGCGATACCCTACCCAATTATAGAATATTGCCTAGGGCATTCTATTAAGACAAACATAACTATTAACTCTTATGTGAAAGTTAAGCAACCACAAGCTGATGCAGCGATAAGGCGGGTCATAGAATACACCAAACAACCAAAGATTTTTGAGGATTTTATAAATCTACGAAATCAAATGCAAATGATGATGATGTAAATTGCATATATAATTTAAGGTCTAAAAGAAAAAAATAATCCCCCAAACCTTGCATAATAAGCGAAAGCATATTATATTTGTAGAGTCAAACAAGAGTTCTAAATTTTAATGTTTAAATGATGGAAAATGAAGAAAGAGAAGAATTAGAAAAGGAACTAGAAAATCTCAAACTGTTATTTGAGTTCCATACAGGGTTAAAAGTGATTCAAAACTCTAAAGAGTACGACGAACATGTCAATGCAATACTCGATAGAGTTAATGAAATCAAAAAGAGACTGGAAAAAGAGTAATTAACCGCCCTCCCTAAGGGGAGGGTTTAAAAAAAATATATATGATAGATTTTGATGCTTGTTTACCAACTTTGGAAATGAAAGAAGAATTTGAGCGTTTTAAAAAGATGTCGCCAAATGAAAGAAAGCAATTTCAAGAAGAACGCCAGAAGCGAATAGACGGTATGTCGCTAAGCGAACAAGAGAAGTATATCAGCCAAATAAAAACCGGAATAGATAACACTATTACAGAAGCAAACAAATGGTGTGACCGCGCTGATGAAATTCTTTTGCGCGAAAGGCTTGGAGATTTGCCGGAAGTTATTTCTTTCAGCTATATTGCAAAAAAATATTTCGGTAAAAGCCGCAATTGGTTGTATCAGCGAATAAACGGTTATACTGTTAACGGGAAAAAGGCTCGCTTTACTGAGAACGAATTTCAAACGTTTCAAAACGCTTTGAAAGACATTAGCGTAATGATTAACCAAACATCACTTAAACTCAGTTAAGGACTTTGTTTGACACCGCCCCGTAGTTGAGCCGCTACGGGGTTTTTTGTTTAAAAAAGCCCCGACCTTTACGAGTCGAGGTAGATATTCACCAGCTAAATAAGTTGTAACTAACGCCAATACCCGCATACATTCCGCACGGATAACCGTAACCTAACTGCACCCCTACCCCGAACCGCTTACGCTTCAATTTGTTCATAATATAGATAGTTTGCACTTTCTGATATACTTCAATACTATCCAAGTTTGCCCGATACCCGGACACCCACGCCGTATAAAGACTATCTTTATATACTCTCTGTGAAATAGGTATATAGACAAAAACAGTATCATGTACTGTGTCACCCGGCAGGAAAACAGGATAATAAACAGAATCTATAACTGTTTCGCTGCACGCAACTGGAACAGGACAAAAGACTGTATCAGTTGAGTAAACCGTATCACAAACAATCTCTCTTGTTAGTGAGCAATTACCCGGTCTAAACAAGATGATACAGGAAAGACAGAATATTATAATGTATGGTAGAACGTTTTTCATAATGCCAATATTTGTTTTTTCAGGTTGTTAGCGTCGTAGCTTACATGTACCCATGCAAACCCCTTTTCGTCGATAAGTTGTTTGAATGGCAAGCCAAGTTCTTGAATGAGATAAAACAGACGTCGGTTCTCCTTTTGACTACCGCCCGAAATATCCGCCGCCATCCCGCGCAAATGGTCGCTATTACCTGCACCCTTTACTTTCCTGTTCAGAGCCTCACAGCGAAAACCGCTATTAACAATAATAGGCTTACCGTACGCCTCACGAAGTGGGTCTAAAATGTTGTTTACTAATGCCGTCAAATTTTCGACATGTTCTTTCTTGCACCTGTTATCAATAAGGTATTTATCAGCCGTATTAGAACGGCATAGTTCTGCGATTGTGAAATACTTCATGTTATCTTTGTTTATTGGTTAATCTTTATTTTCTGATAGTTGGCGAGGAACGGTACATTCTTGATAAATTCTACAGATACTACATAATACAGGAATGACACACATTTATACGTAGCACTCCCTTTTGTACAGAGTTGTTTCCAGTTACGTAATACATTTACGCCATAGAAATAGAACACCGAATAAGTCACGAACGAAACGCACTGCAACGAACCGTCCGGGTTGCCTTTTTGCTCCCCGATGTAGTAAATAGCGCATACCATCACAAAGAACGCCATCGCTTCAAGAACACACCGGAAAGCCTTTTTAAAGCTGAAACTTTCGTTCTGAACCAACAACCCAGCCAGTAAACCGAATAAGAAGTTAACTGCAAACAGTGCGATAAGGCTTTTAATGTCACCACTGACCGGATTAAGATAGGCGGCTACGCTTGTAACCAGTCCTACCAATAGTTGTTTTAAATAATACATATCATTTATTTTTATTACATAAAAAGGTCTTTACATTCAGCCCTTTAGCCGAATAAACTACTATTGTGGTTACTGGAACATTAGTAGCGCGAGGCTTGTTTGCAGTTTTTCTTGTCTTAATCTCCACCATTGCATTCTATCATTTTACATGTGAAACTATTAGCGTAGTAATCAATATCACCACCAATTACAATAAAGTTCTTCCCTTGAACATGTCTATCCGTTATACGGGTCAAAGGATTTATATTATTATCATTTCTAATTACCTGTGTTAACAGTATTTTGGTTGCTCTGTATTGGTTCACTATTCTACTTAACAAATGCTCTTCGGGGCGTATTTCTGCATCGGCAACACGCGAATATAAGTTATCCGTCAAGTACTCGCCATAAAGCAATGCCTTTCCGTAACATGCACCATCATTGTTATATGAACTTATTTTTAATTCTATTTCTTCCAGTTCATTGATGTAATGCTCATTTGGTACATTTTCATAAATGCGGTCTGATTTATCATTAGCCTTTATTGTGCTATCATCGCTTTTATACATCACCTTAAAATCGCGAATTATTTCACCGGATGAAACATATACGTCGGAATTACTCTTTTTAGTTTTATTGGCAACTAATAGCTCAAACTCAAACTCACCGGAAATAGGCTTATCTATGGGTATTATAAAGCCCCGTAATCCGGTATAAGGCATTGATAACTTTTTCATATTCGGTATATCTATCCAATCCATTGAACCATCATTGTTCCAGCTTTCGGTACTTAATACAATGAAATTTTTTTCGTTTTCTTCCCAATCCATAGAATAGGAAGCATCACCGGACGTATTGCCATAATACATGCTACCTATCCTAATACGACAAGCCCTGCTCAGTTTCCCGTATCCTGCCCTACTATTCCCCCACGGTATTAAAGAATCATCCTCTATTATTTTAACAGACCCGCTAATTCCTATCGCACCATCAGCGTATAAGGCAGATGCACCGACAAAATTCATGACTTTATACCATCCCGGTCTTAAAAGGTTCACACTGGATGTTATATCAGATGTAGGGTATTTAATTCTAATCACATCAGTATATGAGTAGTCTGTTATATCCGGCTCTAATTTCCCATTTGCATCTTTTGTTTGCCCATAAACACAATATTTCATCAAAGTAGCACCATATAAATTACGAACTGTATCTTTATAATCGTGAATATTTGATTTATCAACTGTAATACTGCCGTCAAATAGAATACAATTCCATTTGTCAGGGGTTAAATATACCGAATGACATACCTTCGTTGCATTATCTTTTGTATCATCAGTACTTTCTAATTCCTTTAGACTGTCAAAATCCTCATCCGGTACTACGTAATCAATCGGGTAATTATTACATTTTACAGTAGCCTTGTTGTAACCGCCTATAATATCTAAGGAATGGTTAGACCCTGCAAATCCGATGTCGCTAACTTGCATCTCATTAGATGATACATAAACAGAATAACTAAAATCTGCTTCATATCTATAATACTGCCCATAATGGTCTACATCAAGAAAGTAAAGACTTCCGCACCAATCGCAACAAGTCCAATTCAAAAATTTACAAATTTCCGATATGACCTCAACCCATATTTCCTATCTTTTAATTTGTTATTCTTGATTGATTGATTAACTTTGATGCGACAAAGATATAATGAGTATAATCATTACGCAAGCAAATTAGTGATTATACTCATTAAAATAACATTTATTAATGATTATCCTCGTTAGATATGGGAATTATTGAACGAATAAGCCAGTTTAGAGAACATTTAGGCATAGGGCAAACAGCCTTTGAGGTAAATGTAGGCGTAGCAAAAGGGTATTTTAGCAAAGTAAAAACCCTTGGCTCTGATAAAATTATAGGCATTTATGAAAAATATCCCCAACTTAATATAGAATGGCTTATAACTGGCAACGGCTATATGATTAAAAGTGATGAGTATAATCAGCAAGGAAGCACTCAAAAAACGATGAGAAAAGATATACCACATTACGAAGACTTAAGCAATAAAGCCATACCACACATAGATATAGTAACCGCTGAATGCGGATTACCAAGCGGTTTTAGCTCTGCAATAATGAAAGAACAATGCGAGCATTACATTATACCCGATTTAGAAGGATGCGATTTCACTATACGCGCAAAAGGTAGAAGTATGATAAATAGAACTGTCCCTGAGCGCAGTATAAACAATAGAGATATAGTAGGGTGTAAGATAGTGAAGGGAACTTTGCCTATCCAGTGGGGTGAAGTATATGCGTTAGCGACGTCCGAAGGGGTTGTTATAAAGAAAATAAAAAAGTCCAAAGAAGAAGGATGCGTTTCGTGCGTTTCATATAATATTGATGATGGCTACGAACCGTATGATATTCCAGTTAACGAAATATACGACTGGGCATTAGTCGTGGGAGTGGTGAGAATTGCAAGATGGCTGTAATAAAATAAAAACGAAATGAAGCGACATAAAGCACTTCATTTCGTCTATTTACTAAATCAACCCGAACCGGATACTATCCGCATGTGTCATATTCCGCACACTATCGGGTTTTGTATGATATACGGTATCGGTGCTATTCCAGTCTTTGACAATTGTATCTTGTTCATCTCCTGTTGGTATGTTTGTTGAGCACGCTATCAGATTGGGTAAAACAAAAATGAGGGCAAAGCAGGGAAATAGAAATATAAGATTACGTTGATAGCGGTGTAATCCAGCCCGCAATGAATTGTTTTTCATGCTTTTTTTGAATAAATTAAATTAATTTCAGTTGCAAAGATAGCTTTATAAAATAAATAACACACCATTTAGCAATTAATAAAAATACAAGTAGCTATTCATAAAGCGCAAAAAGCAGGAATAGGTAGCTTAAAATTATTCCTTCAAAAGTTTGCATTATTGATTAATTGATTAACTTTGTACAGAGATAAAAAACAGTTTATTAACTGATACCCGATTTAGAGTATCTAAAACAGTGTCACAAAGAAGTTTTACAAGAGACAAAAGAATTAAATATCAGTCCGTTATCCTGCGATTAAAGCGATTTTTCGTAACGCGTAGGTCGCCAGTTCAAGTCTGGCTAGCGGCTCAGAAAGAGAGAGATGCTTATGCATCTCTTTTTTTATTTCATAGATTCTTCTTACCTTTGCCAGACTAAAACAACTTCAGAAACAGATGAAAAAGAAGACAAAAAAAATTCTCATAGGAGGATTGGTAACCCTGTTCCTTATAGGCGTAGCTTGTGCCGGAACATTCTATTATTATATATTCTACCCACAATTTCATCCCCCAAAGACTACTTATATTTATATCGACAAAGACGATACAATAGACTCCATATATAATAAAGTAAAAATACAGGGACACCCGAAAAGTTTCACAGGTTTTCTCTGGATGACCCGATGGCGTAATTATGATTCGACTATCCACACCGGACGCTATGCCATCCGCCCGGGAGAAAATGTGTATCATGTCTTCAGCCGTTTATACCGAGGATATCAGGAACCTATCAATCTTACTGTCAGCAACGTACGCACTTTAGACAGACTTGCCCGCAGTATTGGTAAGCAGTTAATGATCGACTCTACAGAAATTGCTACTGTAATGAATGACACTATATTCCAGAAGCGAATGGGATATAAAAAAGAAACAATGTCCAGTCTATTCATTCCGGAAACATACCAAGTTTACTGGGATATGAGTGTAGACGAATTTTTCGAGCGTATGCAGAAAGAACATGAAAAATTCTGGAACCAGCAACGATTGGCTAAAGCTGAATCTATCGGAATGACACCGGAAGAAGTTTCTACCCTGGCCTCTATTGTCGAAGAGGAAACCAACAACAACGAGGAAAAACCAATGGTTGCCGGACTCTATATTAACCGTTTACACAAAGGTATGCCATTACAAGCAGATCCAACAATAAAGTTTGCCCTCCAGGACTTTGGTTTAAGAAGAATAACCAATGAACATTTGAATGTCAACTCACCCTACAATACATATTTAAATGCAGGCCTGCCTCCGGGTCCCATACGTATACCTTCACCTATAGGTATCGATGCAGTACTAAACTATGCCAAGCACGACTACATTTACATGTGTGCAAAAGAAGATTTCTCAGGTACTCACAATTTTGCTTCCAATTATGCTGATCACATGAAAAATGCCAGAAAATATTGGAATGCTTTAAACGAAAGAAAGATTTTCAAGTAAAATCATGATAAAATAAAAGCAAAAGCCTATATTTGCGAGTGAAAAACGCAGATTATTTCCTTTTTTAATAATCATGACTAACATTAAAATAATCAGATATGAGCAAGCAACTCTTACTTGGCGATGAAGCCATTGCACAAGCTGCATTAGATGCCGGACTCTCAGGTGTTTACGCCTACCCCGGTACTCCTTCCACAGAAATTACAGAATACATTCAAATGGCGCCTATTACGACTGAACAGAATATCCATAGCCGTTGGGCCTCCAATGAGAAGACAGCCATGGAAGCTGCACTAGGTATGTCATTTGTCGGTAAACGAGCATTAGTCTGCATGAAACATGTAGGCATGAACGTAGCTGCCGACTGTTTTATCAATTCAGCTGTTACAGGTGTAAAAGGTGGATTAATTGTAGTAGTTGCGGATGACCCCAGCATGCACTCCTCACAGAACGAACAAGATAGCCGTTTTTATGGTGATTTCTCATTGATCCCCATGTACGAACCAAGCAATCAGCAGGAAGCATATGATATGGTTTACAATGGATTCGCATTTTCTGAAAAGATTGGCGAACCGGTATTGATGCGTATGGTCACCCGCCTGGCACACTCCCGTTCCGGTGTAGAACAAAAACCGCAACAACCCCAAAACCAAATGTCATTCAGTGAAGACCCTCGCCAGTTCATCTTGTTGCCAGGTAACGCCCGCAAGCGCTATAAGGTTTTATTAGAACGTCAAGCCGAATTTATTGAAGCATCTGAAAACTCTTCTTATAATAAGTATACCGATGGTCCTAATAAGAAGTTAGGTATCATAGCGTGTGGAATCGGCTACAATTATCTGATGGAAAACTATCCTGATGGTTGCGAATACCCCGTATTGAAAATTGGCCAATACCCATTACCTAAGAAACAGCTCCTACAATTGGTAGAAACCTGTGATGAGATTCTGGTATTGGAAGACGGACAACCTTTCGTAGAAAAACAACTTAAAGGTTATCTTGGTATCGGCGTAAAAGTAAAAGGACGCTTAGATGGCACATTATCACAAGACGGTGAATTAAATCCGGATAAGGTGGCACGTGCTGTGGGAAAAGAAAACAAGTCAGAGTTTGGTATTCCTTCGCTCATAGAAATGCGTCCACCCGCACTATGTGAAGGTTGTGGCCATCGTGATATGTACACTACACTCACCCAGGTTCTGAAAGAAGAATATCCGACACATAAAGTATTCAGCGATATCGGCTGTTATACTTTAGGAGCCAATGCACCATTTAATGCTATCAATTCATGTGTAGATATGGGTGCATCTATTACCATGGCTAAAGGAGCCTCGGATGGCGGACTTCATCCGGCAGTAGCAGTGATTGGCGACTCCACCTTCACACATTCCGGCATGACAGGACTTTTGGATTGCGTCAATGAGAATGCAAATGTTACCATTGTCATTTCAGACAATGAAACGACTGCAATGACAGGCGGCCAGGATTCGGCCGGAACAGGACGTATTGAGGCTATCTGTGCCGGCATTGGCGTAGCCCCCGAACATATCCGTGTAGTAGTTCCCTTGAAAAAGAATTATGAAGAGATGAAGCAGATTATCCGTGAAGAAATCGAATATCGCGGTGTATCCGTTATCATTCCACGCAGAGAATGTATTCAAACCTTAGCACGTAAAAAACGAAACAAGTAAAACCATGAAAAAAGATATTATACTTTCCGGCGTAGGCGGACAAGGTATCCTCTCTATCGCCACTGTAATCGGTAAAGCCGCCCTTAAAGACGGACTATATATGAAACAGGCGGAAGTACATGGCATGAGCCAACGTGGCGGCGATGTACAATCCAATTTGCGCATAAGCGATCAGCCTATCGCTTCCGATCTTATTCCTTCCGGTAAATGCGATCTGATTATTTCACTTGAACCGATGGAAGGATTACGTTATCTTCCTTTCTTAAGTCCTGAGGGCTGGCTGGTGACCAACGAAACACCGTTTATTAATATCCCCAACTATCCGGCAGAAGCTGACGTAAGAGCGGAATTAGATAAACTACCTCACAAGATCATTCTTAATGTAGACAAAGTAGCCAAAGAAATAGGTTCCATCCGTGTAGCAAATATTGTTTTACTGGGAGCCACCACCCCATTCCTCGGCATCGATTATGAGAAAATACAGACCAGTATCTGCGAAATCTTCGAACGTAAAGGTGAAGCTATAGTGGAAATGAATCTTAAAGCACTCGCAGCCGGAAAGGAAATTGCTGAGAAATTAATGTAAGATCCCTCAAAAATACACCGCCATGAATAACAAATACTGGGAAGAAGAAATAGAAACCATGAGTCGTGAGAAGTTGCAAGAATTGCAACTTCAACGACTCAAAAAAACGATAAAGATTGCGGCTAACTCACCGTACTATAAAAAAGTATTTCAAGAACATAACATCACAGCTGACGACATCCAAAATCTGGATGATATACGGAAAATACCTTTTACCACGAAATCCGATATGCGTGCCTGCTATCCATTCGGCATGGTATCAGGTAATATGCAAGAAGATGGTGTGCGTATTCATTCATCAAGCGGAACCACCGGTACTCCTACCGTCATCGTCCACTCGCAACACGACTTGGATTCTTGGGCCAATCTGGTAGCACGCTGCTTGTACACTGTAGGTATACGCAAAACAGATGTTTTCCAGAACAGTTCGGGCTATGGTATGTTCACCGGAGGATTAGGCTTCCAATATGGCGCTGAACGCTTGGGTGCACTGACTGTTCCTGCAGCAGCCGGAAACAGTAAACGCCAGATCAAGTTTATCACAGATTTCAAGACTACCGCACTCCATGCCATCCCCAGTTATGCCATTCGCCTGGCAGAAGTTATTCAGGAAGAAGGAATTGATCCGACAAGTACCAGTTTAAAAACACTTGTTATCGGAGCAGAACCCCATACAGACGAACAGCGCAAGAAAATCGAACGCATGTTAGGTGTTAAAGCCTATAACAGCTTCGGTATGACAGAAATGAATGGCCCCGGCGTTGCTTTTGAATGTCAGGAACAAAACGGCATGCATTTCTGGGAAGATTGTTACCTCGTCGAAATAATCGATCCTGAAACAGGAGAACCCGTTCCGGATGGAGAAATCGGCGAGTTGGTATTGACCACTCTTGATCGCGAAATGATGCCGCTTATACGCTATCGTACCCGTGACCTTACCCGTATTCTTCCCGGAGAATGTCCTTGCGGACGTACGCACCTCCGCATCGACCGTATCAAGGGACGCAGCGATGATATGTTTATCATTAAGGGAGTAAATATCTTCCCAATGCAAGTTGAAAAAGTATTGGTACAATTCCCACAATTAGGTAGCAACTATCTTATTACCTTAGAGACCGTAAACAACCAGGACGAAATGATTGTAGAGGTAGAACTCAGCGATCTTTCTACTGATAATTACATTGAACTGGAGAAGGTACGTAAAGATATTACCCGTCAACTGAAAGACGAAATACTTGTTACTCCCAGATTGAAACTCGTGAAGAAAGGTTCATTACCTCAAAGCGAAGGAAAAGCCGTCAGAGTGAAAGATCTGCGGCAAAACCAATAAAAATAGCCTTTTTTCAAAATAATCAGTGGAATACTTGACATCGCCTTTTTGATACAGTATCTTTGTACTATCCATTTATAGATACTATTTCACTGAATTATATTTCGCACCATATAGAAACGGGGAAGCTTTTGCTTCTCCGTTTTTTTAGCCCCTCATGCAGCAGGCTCCAAAAGCTTACGCTTATATAACCGTCAGCTTACACTTGCACAACTGCAAACCCACACTTATACAAGCACAATGCCACAGTCCATCATCTTTAACTCCACACTTCACTGTCTGCAACCTGTGGCATTTGTCCTGTTAAGGTGTGGCATTGAGAGCACTGAGATGTAGCATTTGACCTAACAAACACTGGCAAAAGAAACGAAAGTCCTTTTATTGCATATCACTACCTCAAAGCAGCCTCCTAACCTACTTCCGTTAATATTATATAAATCTACTATTGACAATATTTGAGTTACGACATCGCTTAATAGAGGTTAAGCTGAAATCTTTGGATTGTAGAAAGTACAAAGAAAAAGGAACGGTAACCAACCAAGATTACCGTTCCCCTTTATAAAAAAGCCGCACCGATGATGTGATGAAACTCCGAATGACATGATTTGAGCGCTCGTCCTCTTTGTAATCCACCGACTCAAAGTTACCCCGAAGGGCGTGGCCCGCCATCGAGAAGCGAAGCTTGTCTCGGTATTTCATAATAGTTTGATGAGTTTCCCGATCCAATCAATGCGGCTATATTTTCTACAACAAATGTAGTAAGTTTCTGTCAAAGAAACAAGGAAAAACATGATTTTGTTTCCTCCATACAGGACATTTTATATTATATCCTCCCTATTATAAGCAAAAAGTGCCGATTACTCCTTCGTAATCAGCACTTTGTAAACTATTTGCTAAATAAACTTAAGCAGCCTTTGCTTTAGCTACGATAGCCTTGAAAGCTTCCGGATGGTTCATCGCTAAATCAGCCAAAACTTTACGGTTGATTTCGATACCTGCTTTGTGCAAAGCACCCATCAGCTTAGAATAAGACATACCTTCCAAACGAGCTGCAGCGTTGATACGCTGAATCCACAAAGCGCGGAAGTTTCTTTTCTTGTTCTTACGGTCGCGGAACGCATAAGTCAAGCCTTTCTCCCAAGTATTCTTGGCAACGGTCCATACGTTCTTTCTTGCACCAAAGTAACCTCTGGTTAATTTCAAAATTTTCTTTCTTCTTGCTCTTGAAGCAACGTGATTTACTGATCTTGGCATAGTTTTACTAATTTTTGAATGTTAGCGCCATTACTTCACGCAACGGACTTAAAGCTAATGCATTCGGTTAATACTTTAAAATACTTTGTACGCTTTTTACTTCATTGCTAAGAGTTCCTTAACTTGGCTTACATTCGTCACGTCAACTGTAGTTGAATGGCACAAGTTTCTTTTTTGCTTCTTAGTTTTCTTAGTCAAAATATGACTGTGAAAAGCGTGCTTTCTTTTGATTTTACCTGTTCCGGTAAGAGTAAATCTCTTTTTAGAACCGGAGTTAGTCTTCATCTTTGGCATCTTACTTATTTTTAAATTATTTAAATTATATGGCAACGCACTATACCTGTGGCGTTACTCATTTCTTTTATTCTTCTGATTCAGCCGGAGCTGCTTTCGGAGCATCTGCAGATTTCGGTACAGCAGGCTTCTTAGGCACTTCTTTTTTCTTCGGAGAAAGCTGAATAGTCATTCTCTTTCCTTCCAGCACTGGCATCTGGTCTACTTTTGCATAGTCTTCCAAGTCATTGGCAAAACGAAGCAACAACACTTCTCCTTGCTCCTTAAACAAGATGGAACGACCTTTAAAGAACACATAAGCCTTTACTTTATCACCTTCTTCCAAAAAGCCTTTAGCATGCTTCAACTTGAAGTTATAATCGTGATCATCAGTCTGAGGACCGAAACGAATCTCCTTCACGTTTACCTTCACCTGTTTCGCCTTCTGTTCTTTCTGACGCTTCTTTAACTGATAAAGAAATTTAGAGTAATCGATGACACGACAAACAGGGGGTTGCGCGTTTGGAGAGATTTCCACGAGATCCACCTCACGCTCTTCGGCAAGCTTCAATGCCTGGGCTATCGGATATACGTTGGGTTCTACTTCATCGCCCACTATGCGGACTTCTTTGGCACGGATTTGTTCGTTAATCCGGTATTGCCCTTTTAAGCTGTCATTTTTCATTAAATAACCTCTATTTCCAGTTTGTTTCTTATTTACTACTCCCAAATTATTATTTTTTTATGTTAGGTAAAAGCTATCTTTAGAACATCATTTATGCTATGCTTTCACAAGTGGGCGCAAAGTTACCATTTATTTATCATATTCTGAACTTCTTCGTTCAAAATTTTAGCAAATTCTTCAAATTTCATAGTGCCTTTATCGCCTTCCCCTTGCTTGCGGACAGAAACTTCTCTGTTTTCTGCTTCTTTTTCACCCACAATCAGCATGTAAGGAATACGCTTCAATTCATTATCACGAATCTTACGTCCTATCTTCTCATTGCGTTCATCCACAATTGCACGGATATCATATTGCTTCAGGAACTTTTTCACTTCCTGTGCATAATCATTAAATTTCTCACTGATAGGCAAAATAGCTACCTGCTCAGGTGTCAACCACAACGGGAACTTACCTGCCGTATGCTCGATAAGCACAGCAACGAAACGCTCCATTGAACCGAATGGTGCACGGTGTATCATCACCGGACGATGCTTTTGGTTATCAGCACCGGTATATTCCAGCTCAAATCGTTCCGGCAAGTTATAATCCACCTGAATGGTGCCCAACTGCCAACGGCGACCGATAGCATCTTTTACCATGAAGTCCAACTTCGGGCCATAGAAAGCCGCCTCACCATATTCAATTCTGGCAGTCAATCCTTTTTCCTCACAAGCCTCGATGATAGCCTGCTCAGCTCTTTCCCAGTTTTCATCGCTACCGATGTATTTCTCACGGTTCACTTTGTCACGCAAGGAAATCTGCGCTTCCACATTGGCAAATTCCATAGAACGGAACACAATAGAAATAATATCCATTACGCGCAGAAATTCATCTTTCACCTGGTCAGGACGGCAGAAAATATGTGCATCATCCTGTGTAAAGCTACGTACACGTGTCAATCCGTGCAATTCACCACTTTGCTCATAACGGCAAACCGTACCGAACTCAGCCAAGCGCAAAGGCAGATCCTTATATGAACGCGGAGAATTTTTATAAATCATACAGTGGTGAGGACAGTTCATCGGTTTCAGGAAGTACTCCTCTCCTTCTTCGGGTGTATGAATAGGCTGGAATGAATCCTTACCATATTTAGCATAGTGACCAGAAGTTATATACAGCAGCTTGTTACCAATCGGCGGAGTAATAACCTCCTGATAATCGTAACGTGCCTGAATACGGCGCAGGAACTCCTGCAAACGCAGACGCAATGCAGTACCTTTCGGCAACCACATAGGCAATCCTTTACCTACCGTATCAGAGAACATGAACAAATCCATTTCCCTACCGATTTTGCGATGGTCACGTTTTTTGGCTTCTTCCAAAACAACCAAATATTCATCCAGCATCTTTTTCTTCGGGAAAGTAATACCGTAAATACGCGTCATCATCTTGCGGTCTTCATGTCCACGCCAGTAAGCACCGGCTACCGACATCAATTTGATAGCCTTAATCGGTGCAGTAGTCATCAAGTGCGGGCCACGGCACAAATCCGTAAAAGCACCTTGCGTATAAGTAGTAATGTGACCATCCTCCAATTCAGAGATCAATTCACATTTATAAGTTTCTCCACGATCACCGAATTTTGTCAATGCATCCGCTTTTGAAATACTTTCTCTCACAACAGCTTCTTTCTTTGCTACCAGTTCTGCCATTTTAGCCTCAATCACCGGAAGGTCAGATTCTTTAATAGTAGCCTCACCCGGATCCACATCATAGTAGAAACCGTTTTCAATGGCAGGACCAATACCGAACTGAATACCCGGATATAATTCCTGTAAGGCTTCAGCCAACAAGTGAGCACTGGTATGCCAGAATGCATGCTTACCTTGCTCGTCTTCCCATTTATAGAGAACAAACTCAGCATCCTCGTTGATAGGACGCCCCAAATCATAAATCTCACCGTTCACGCCACATGCCAGCACTTCCTGTGCCAGGCGAGAGCTGATACTTTCTGCAATTTGCAGTCCCGTTACTCCGTCATTATACTCGCGTACGGAGCCGTCTGGAAATGTAATCTTTATCATAATGTTGTGTATATTTCAATTTTCAGAACGCAAAAATAGCTAATTCTTTTTGATATTTTATTTTTTAGCAAAAAAATGTTATTCACGAGTATTGGTAAACCGCTTAATAATATTGTAAGCAGAAACAATACCCAATTCTCCTGCTTTACTCAGGTCTGTAATACCCTGCTTGTTATTACCCAGGAAGATATGAGTCAGCCCACGGTTGAAATAAGCTTCGGCAAAGTCTTTATTCAGTTCGATTGCCTTGTCATAATCTACCAATGCTCCACGGTAATCTTTCAACAGGGACAGCACATTGGCACGATTATAATATCCGTAAACAAAATCAGGTGCCAATTGGATGACATGATCCAAATCTTTTCTCACAATATCATAATCCAAGGCGGTTACTTCCGCTTGATTCTTGCTATCAACAGAAGCTCCGGGAACACCTTCGGTCAAACCGGCTTCCGCCTTCTTATATTCCAATTGCTTATAACGCACCAACGAGCGCATAAAGTAAGCCGGGAAGAATTTATCATCCAGCAAAATGGACTGCGTAAAGTCATCTATAGAACTGGCAAAGTCCTGAACCAGATAGAAATCAAGTCCGCGCAGAAAGCGTTTCTTGGCATCCTTATCATTGGATACGATATCCGAAGTATGGGTATCGATCAGAGCAAAATGGAATTTCACCTGTTCTTCCGTCAACGGAGCTTCCATATTAGTAATACGCAACGGTTTCGGGAATATTTTCTCATGATTCAACTCCTCAATATATTTATGGAAATGAACAATGCGCTTCACCTCACTCGATTTCTCATAATATGTCAATGCATACATCGGTTCCATCTTAACGGCTACGTTCCGGTCTTGAACACGACCGCGGTAGTCGCTCTTATATTTCTGGTCTTCTTCCGAGTCATCAGCAATCACGATTTTCCGGTAATTCTCCATATTCTTATCGGATTTCTTACGCGTTTTGCTCGTATCCTCATTATCCTGATTATTGTCTGCAACGTCCTTATCGCTTGTCGTAACCCCGTTACGCTTATCTATCTGCATCTTCATGATTTTGAATTCATCCTCTTCGGCGCCTTTACGATCACCGATCTTCTTACGGGCTTCGGCACGCTGATAGTACCCAGCCATAAAATTAGGATATTCGTCAATCACCTTCGAATAGTCACTGATAGCACCACGATAATCACCCGTCTGTGCACGGAGCAAACCACGGTTGAAAGTTGCCATCATATTATCCGGTTCTACCTTCAGAACAAAATCAAAGTCTTCAAGTGCCCGGTTATCGTCACCTACCTGTGCACGAAGTAAACCACGGTTATAATGCCCCAGGAAGTTATTCGGATCGATGTCCAATGCCAGGTCATAATCACTCATAGCACCTCTCAGATTATTCTGATGGAAACGCGCCAATGCACGATTGATATAATTACCGGCATTCTTCGCACTCAGATGAATGGCCTGATCCAAGTCACTTTCGGCATCTGTATACTTTCCCTGTTGCAAACGGACAATAGCACGTGCGCTCCATCCATCAGGATCATAACGGTCCATATCAATTGCCGTTTCAAAGTCATTCAGAGCCTGTATAGTATCCTTTTGCTTCAACGACACTTCGCCACGCATCAGATAAGCACGCGTGTACCTGGGAGCTATCTTCAGCAGTTTCCCCAAATCCTCTTTGGCCGCATCATAGTCCTCTTTCTGCATATGGCAAAGAGAAAGATTATGCCACAGAACAAGATTCTCCGGATCATATTTCAGAGCCGTCTGATAGTCTTCAATAGCACCGTTATAATTATTCTGCCGGATACGGGCCAACCCACGTATCTGATAGGCACCTACAACAAAAGGATTACGATCGATAGCCGCATCGCAATCCGCTTCCGCACCTTGGAAATCATCCAAATTGATTTTTGCCAAACCGCGAAAGAAGTAAGGCTCATATAAATAAGGCTTAGCGTTAATTACCTGGTTGAAATACTGGATAGAAAGCACATAGTCTTCAAAATACAACGCGTTGCGTGCGATTGTCATCACTCGCTCCGTATTGATCTGCGCACACAGCAACGTAGGAAGCAACAGGAAAGCCGTCAGTATCTTTTTTATCATCTTGTCTTATAAATGCTTGTAAACGAAACAAATTTAATGCTTTTCATTTACTTGGCGGGATTAACGGAAGACTTTTTATATTTTTTGAGCCTTTTATACCTTATTATAAGATTAGCTTATTTCACAGTCTTGACTTTATACGTGCAATGAGCTTTTCCCTTTAGCATCGCATTCAGTCTTCCCTTAATCATTTGCTTACGCAAGGGAGACAAATGATCAATAAACATCTTTCCTTCTAAATGGTCAAATTCATGTTGCATCACACGTGCCAGATAGCCCTCAACAATTTCGTCATGCTCTACCATATCCTCATCCATATACGTTACATGGATTTTATTACCACGCTTCACAGCTTCATGAATACCCGGAAGACTCAGGCATCCTTCTTCCATAGACACTTCTTCACCTGACACTTCCAGGATATGGGGGTTGATATATGCTTTCCGGAAACCTTTATATTCAGGATAATCTTCTGATAATACATCCAGATCAACGACTACAACACGAACAGGCAATCCTACTTGCGGTGCTGCAAGCCCTACACCTTCGGCATTATCCATCGTTTCGAACATATTCGCAATTAACTCTTTCAAATTTGGATAGTCGGGAGCAATATCTTCCGCCACTTTTCTCAATACGGGCTGACCGTATACATAAATGGGTAAAATCATTCTTTCTCTAAGTTACAAATTACTAAATCAATATATATAAGTATATATACCTTTATTATAATATAAAACGTTTATTTTCCAAATAGCTTTGCAGAATAATAGTTGCACTGATCTCATCCACCAAAGCCTTATTCTGGCGATCTTTCTTCTTCAGCCCGGCTTCCCGCATAGTGCGATGTGCCAAAACTGAGGTAAAGCGCTCGTCAACATACTCAACAGGCATTTCCGGTAACTTTTTCTTCAACAAACGGACAAAAGGTTCTATACGTTTCATGTTTTCCGAAGCCTCATTATTCATCTGTTTAGGCAAGCCTACAAGAATACGTTCCACCGGTTCTTTTCCTACATAATCAAGGATGAATGCCAGCAGCTCATGCGTAGGCACAGTGGTCAGTCCGTTAGCAATCATTTGTAATGTATCGCTGACAGCTATTCCCGTACGCTTTTTACCGTAATCAATAGCTAATATTCTACTCATAATGGGCTACAAAATTACGATTAAAATTTGAAATCTACCGTTAATCTTATATATAGTAATGCTTAAAAAAACAACTTGGCACATAAATGATTATTTTTCTCCCATTTTATTATCAGCAATTACTATTTTTTTTCTCCTATTGGGAAAAAAATTCTCCTACTGGAAAAACAAAACACCTATTTATACTATTATTTTTAAATGATTACACAATACAGAAAAAGGGATGTTTGACAACATCAAACATCCCTTTCACGTTTTTTATACACTGATCATTTCAAATGAATATTAACTGTCAATCCACCACTGAAATATTGCATTTTCTGCATTTCCACTTGAAAGTGCAGGTACTTAAACAAACAATAAGTGGCGCCAAAAGCAAAATCTTTTGAGTCGTATTCCACAATCAGTCGTAATTGAGGATGAAAAGAGGGATTGTAGGTAATGCCCGCTGCCATTCCGTTTAACTTATACTCCTTACGCTTGTTGTAAAGATAAGAAAGATGCACTCCTATTTCTTCCCTTCCCAAGGGAATATGTTTTGTCGCTGCAACATAAAAACGACTGTAATAACCGTTTCCTTCCGTGGAAGCCATTTGACTGTTTGTGGAAGTAAAGGGGTCGGAAGTACCAAACACCACTGCAGGCATATATTTCCAGAACTGCCCTTCCTTCAACGCTCTCAATCGAAGCGAGAAATACCTGTCCTGATTGGTAAACCCAGAATATCCGTAAGGAGCCAAGCCCAATGCTTCCGCCTTGAAAAGCGTACAGGTGTAGGCCACCTCCATCCAGGGGAATATCGTAACATTCAGAAAATAATTGTACGTATGATAATACCAAGTGGGAGGAGTTAATTCTTTGTTCAAAAAATTACCGCCAATCATAAGCGTCTTGTCACGCTGCATTTCAGCAGAAGGTGCATGCAACAATCCTGTCGTGCCATACGTAAGTTGAGCAGAAACAGGAAAAGACAAACAACAAAGCAGAGCAACAAAGCACAACTTAAATTTCACCATTGCAGATAAATTCAATCAGAGATTAAAAAGAAGGCGTCTGGAAAATCAGGCGCCTTCTTTAGTATTTCTGTTTTTAACAGAGTATATTATTCAAGAATCACTACGCGGTTCAGATAGTTCTTGCTGAACATATTTTCAGTACCACCAAATCCTACGAATTCAAGTTGATCTTTGTCTACACCTTCAGCAATCAAGGCATCGTAAACAACCTGAGCACGTTTTTCTGAAAGTTTCTGGTTGTATGCTGCGCTACCTGTAGCCTTATCACAGTAACCTGCAACCTTGTATTTCTTATCCGGATTAGCCTTCAGAATCTTAGCAGCCAACTGAATATTGACCTTACCATAATCATCCAAACGAGCACTACCGATTTTAAAGAAGATAGCACGAGGACCAGCTGTCTGGATTTCCTTGATAACTTCCTTAACTTCCGGTTTCATGTTAGCCAATGAGTTCTTGCAGTTTGCCAAATCAGCCTGAGCTTGAGCCAATTCACTTCTGTAGCGGTTGATTTCAGCATTGATGGCATCTTCGTCAATATCAGAAACTTTCGCAAATTTCTTACCACCAAATGTATAAGTCAAACCTACATTTACGCGGGCAGTGGCCTCAGCCTTACGACAGTCGCTTGCATCGCCAAAGATAGAGGGAGTCACCCCAAAACGACCTTCTACATTCAAAGCCAGCTTCTGATTCAAGTTGAAGCCCAAGCCCAAACCTGCAGTAGCACCGAAACGAGCCTTGACATCATCGTTTGCAGCCAGTTGATAAGCATCGCCTACCATACCGCCTGTAAATTCTGTGCCTTTAGAAGAAAGGTTCATTGTAGGACCCGCAAACAGATAGAAATCGACTACACGATTGGGGTTGTAACCACCAAACAGAGTTGTCAGGTTCAGCATAGCATCCAAGTTGATTTCACCAAACTTTTTACAATATTTGTGATACTCACTATTTGTGCCTTTATCGAAGTAGGAATTGTCTTGATTGTCAAGACTCTGCCACAAACCGCTCACTTCACCACGTACCCCCCAAGTCGGAGTAATGTATTTACCAATCTGGAGATTGAAGTTCATGGTCGGAGTATTCAAGCCGCCATTCAGAACAGACATGCCTCCAATACCAACACCCACAAAGATGTTGTCTGAAGCCTTCTTCGTATAATAATTTTTCTTTTCTTGCGCATTAGCCAATACACAAGAACCAGCCAATAAGATGGACAAGGTTAAGAATTTAGCTTTCATTTTTATATATTTTTTATTGTTCTTATTTAAACGTACCTACAACACTCTATTAATCGGGCAAAACAATACCACCACCGGCATTTTCACTTGCACCATGTCCATGACCATGCTGGTAAGCGTGTGAATGGCTAGGATGAGCCATTTCTTCATACTGTGCAGCAGTACCATTCAAAGCATCAGCTTTGATTATGCCTAAGATCTCTCCGCTGTTCTTATAAGAAATTGTATAAGTAGTGGTAACCGGGTAAACCTCAAACCAAGCACGATAAATGCTCCATGCAGAAATCTTCATTTCAAGCACAGAATCTTTTGTATAGTTGTACTTCAAACTTTCAATGAAATCTGTAACATCAACATCTTTCACTTCGCCTTCTTTTGCAGCTGTCTGCTGGTTATACAGTTTATAGCTTACCTTAGTAATCAAAATATAATCGTTTGCATTTTCCCACCAAGACTTACCTGCATGATTGTGAGTAGGATTAAGCAATTCGCTTACGCGAGCAGGGCCTTCTTCTCTCACACCTTTAATCACAACTTGGTCTGGTTCTTCCGGTGTAGCAGTCTTCACAGCTACCAGCGTAGCATTGTATGTAGCCACACCACCAGCTTTCACAGCATTAACATGAACCGTAACAGACTGGATAGCCTCATAACCGGCAGGAGCAGTAGCACTAATCACCACATCCTGAGCAGCGATACTACCATCAGCACCGGCTTTCAATGTAACTGCCATTCCACTTACCTCTCCTTTATCTGCACTAATAGTTACACCAGACACAGCTGCTCCACTTGGAAATTCTACTACATTCACATTAATGGTAGCTTTTGCTGGTTCTGTTGTAAATGTCGCATTCAAATCTTCCTTTTCACACGACGTAAAAAGAAGAGAGCCTACTAAAGCGACTACGGCAAAAGCAAACATGCTACCAATGCCGTTTAAGAATTTAATCTTTTTCATCTCAATAATAAATTAAAAATTTAACAATTCTGACTTAATAAAATATGGGTTAAAACTATTTTTCTCCATTATGTTGTCACTGGCTTCCGCTTTATATTCCTTATAATAATACCGTTCATTACCAGCATTATAAACAAGTCCCATATTAGCAGAAGTGTTTATCCTTGGCCATTTTTTGTAACGTTTATACTTGTAAGGCGGCAATGCCACTTGAAACCGGAACCCCCCGTTAGCCTTCGCCCATTTCGCTTTCATTGCATAAAAGCCAATGGAGCAATATCGGAAATGACGAATCATTTCAAACTTAACTCCCCGGTCCTCTTTCAAGTATTGCTCAACCTTCAAGTTGAACGATGTGTTATACTGTGGCCAATAAAAACTTCCACCTATCGTCCAGGTCAATCCCATTTTCGGATCATAATGAAACCGAAAGCCGTCCCAATAGCCAATAGCTGTACATCCCATCCGCGCCATGACAGAAAACCTTTCATCTGCAAAGGGACGAAAGAATTCAGCATCCACGCCATACCGGTCGGCATTAAAATAGCCCACTGTCACTTTACCAAACACATTGTATGGCAAGCGAAAACGTTGGGATATCGTCAAATGCCCCGGATGAATCTTATCCTCATAACTTCCATACCCATCATTATAAACAGGTATCTTTAACTGCCCTGTCAGCTTCATCCCTTTCCACAACGACACTTCCACTGCCGGACTAAGATCAAACAACACCTGGTAAATCTGCGTAAGAAGCAAGTTCCTGAGAGCTAACTGAGGATACACCAACACATCCACCTTAAACAAAGAGCTATTTTTCACCTTTATTTTCCGTGCCTCCCGCCACGCTTCACCCAATTCATAGGTAACTGTCCAATCATTGCGTTCGACTTGAGTCACAGTATCCCCCTTTACAGAATGATAATAAAGAGAAATTTGAGGTATATTATTATCTAAAACGATTATCCGACATTTTTTTTGTTCCGGCAATCCTATCTTTTGAATAACATCCACCGCTTTGCTTATACCGACACCCTGCAAACGATATGCAGAATTCTGCAAGACATAAACACGTTCGTTGTCATCTTCCGTCCACCCCACATTTTCAAATCCCATTTCTACTAAAACATTTACAGTACTTTCCCCCGTTTGACAAAATCCCCTTAAAGGAATCAAACAGAATAAAAAGAGCGCCGCACATTGTGCTATTGTTTTAGTAGTTAGACACTTCCTTATGTTAGAGTTTTTACACCTCATCATTTTCAACCTTTTTTGCATCTACGCGATACAAAATATGCTGCAAAAATAGACACATTTTTAATAATATCAAAGTTTTTTTTTAGAAAATATAAAATAATACAGCTTTTCCTCTAAAAGTCCTTAGAGAAGCTCGGGATTGTTTATACAGAATACATAAAAGGCATTGACAAAAGGCCAGATATTGTTCACTTTTATTACATCATACGGTATTAATATACCAGCTTTACATTATCAACCCAAAGTGAATTACCAGGAGAACCAATATAAGCACCTCCATGACTGGAAGTAAATTGCAGTAATAGATGAGTAGGAACATCTTCTTCCGTTCCCCATGCCACTTCTTTAACGGGAACACTCTCTCCCTTACTGTTGATGGCATAACGCTCTTCTACTTGCAAACGCATCATATGAGGTTTATAGGCAGGATCACCTGTTATATCTCCGTACATGATTGAATAAGTAACATTGTTACGCCAGTCATCAGTTGTATTATAATAACGTACCACCATTGTACCTATGCGCTTCGCAAAAATATTTCCATCCTTGTCTTCCCAACGTTTCTGCAGGAATAAATTCACTTCCGGAAAATCTTTACCGTCTACATCCGTAATACGACTGAAACCTGTAGCGCGGATACGCTTCTCTCTATCAGACATCTTAACTTTATAGTCAAACTGAACAGCGATCGGTTTCTTTGTGAAAGGAATACCGGAATTCAACATCTTCTGCGGATTCTTCGTTCCCTTAATCGGCTCATGTACTTCACCCAAAAACATAGAACCTGCAGCCAGCACCGTAATATCTACGATTCCTAATACCTTTACACTCTCCATACGGGTATCCATACGTGCGCAGTAACCTTCATCACGTTTTTCGGGAAACACAGAGGTATTTGTTTTAGTAATACCAGCCACACGTGCCATCACATTGGAAGTCGCCCACGGTGATCCACCCATATTCTTATAAGCCTTATTCTCACGAATAGTTGCAGTCGGCCCGATAGCATACACATTCTTCAATGCGCCACCGATAATACCCGACTCTTTAATCTGGCGGTCTACCCACTGGTCCATATTGCCGAATGGAATCATCTCCACAGTATGCTGTTGTTGTTGCTGCTGTGCAGATGCCATCCCGCAATATAAAAAAGCGGATAGCATACCATACATACGAATTTTCTTCTGCATCATCTCATTAGCCTTTCAATTAAAGTTCATAGTTCCACTGATCCAGTGCAAAATTCCAGTTATCCTGTACCAATTGCACAGTACGATCATCATATTTATATTTATTCTTCTTATATCCTTTCTTTCCACCTACATACTTCTCGATGTCACCGCGTGCCTCTGCAAATCCGGGAATAGACAAATCATGATAAATCTTTTCGGTCATTCCCATAGCATCAGCCTCAAAATCTTCGAATTTAACTTCAATCAGATTCCCGGCAGGGATGCACGATTTATCCGCCTCATATTTATGGTATAACTTAGCATAAATAGAAAGGATATTATTTTCCAGTTCCTCGTTACTGATGTCTTGCAACTTTAACGGCTGAATCGTATTCGTGAAGAAACTACGGGTACTCTCAAATACCGTATAAGGATTACGCATCAGATAAACAAACTTCGCATTGGGGAACATCTTAACAAGTTCCTTCACACGCCCCGTATGCGGCGGGTTCTTACTCAAGAACTGCGTTCCATGTGTATTCCACAATGATATCCTAATCAACTTGACAAATACCTCTTCAAACACTTTCAGTTCTTTCTCCGTGATATCATTAAACAACAGATATTTATCTGCATATTCCTGCTGATATTTAGGAAGGAACCAGAAATTATAATAAGTATAAGGCATCATATTTGCCAGTGCAAACTCTTCCTCCTGCGGCAGGTCTACAGCAAGTTCCATATTATCCGTAGGACGCTTATCGGGCATCAACCAACTCATATTCTTCTTAAAGAAAGGCTGCCCCCACATCATCAAATGCGGAAATACGGTCTGATAAGTAGTATTATAACCAAAATGTTTATCACATGAAAAGACATTATGCACAAAGGTTGTTCCACTACGCCAATGGCCAAGGATGAATACCGGATCATGTTCCAAAGGTTGAGATGCCAGTCGCTTCTCATAACGTCCATTCTGTAAAGGAGCCAGAGTAGAAAGCAAGCGGCATACGGCTTTAGTCAAGCGGTACTTGCCTTTGTATGCTGCATCTATCTCACGTCCTTTCGTAATAGCATTAAATGTCTTCCAATCGGCTCCAACCAATGTATTTATAGGAAGTTTATTAAATTCGAGTAAACCCATATCATTTACAATTTTACAACTTACGATACAAATGGTAAATTATTTAATGATTTTCACTTCAATACCCTGACGCTCCAAGTCTTTCACTGCTTTCTCTATGATTTCATAGTGTTCGGGGGCAATGCCAAGCTTCGGTAAATTCAAGACAGGAAGATCTTCCGAAATATGCATGTCTTTATCCTCTACCCTATCGATAATCATACCGACAGCACTGGTATTGTTAGTTATCGGATCAATCAGAATGAAGGCTCCTGTTGCTTTATTCTTTTGATAAGGGTCAAAGAATAATTCTTTTGCCGTAGTCAGCACAACACGCGCTATCTGATTCAACTGCATGGGCAAGCTATCAGTAGTTAATTGTCCATTCTCGACCGACAGTTGTTCCATCGTATTGACATCTACCTTATACTTGATATTACTGATACGTGAACGGCTCAGATTAGTGGTTTGCTTAATAAAAAATGATTTATTAAGATCCATCGGTTCTTCATCCATCCATACCAACATAGCCTCGAAATTACGATCGACAACCGGCAAGTTATCAGGATGTACCAGCATTTCTCCTCTTGATACGTCTATCTCATCTTCCAGCGTCAAAGTCACAGACTGAGGCGGAAAAGCATAATCCAGTTCACCATCATAAGTAACAATGCTCTTAATACGTGATTTCTTACCGGAAGGCAATGCAACTACTTCATCACCTTTACGCACAATTCCTGAAGCTACTTTACCACAGAAGCCACGAAAATCGAGGTTAGGCCGCAACACATATTGTACCGGGAAGCGGAAGTCTGCCAGATTATGATCATTATCAATATGGACTGTTTCAAGAAAATCGAGCAAGGATATACCGGCATACCACGGAGTACGCTCAGACTTAACGACTACATTATCACCATCCAAGGCTGATAGCGGAATACAAGTTACATCCGGAATGTTCAACGGAGCAATAAATTCCTTATATTCCTTAACTATTTCATTGAAGCGGTCCTCTGAAAAATCTACCAGGTCCATCTTGTTGACAGCAAGCACCACATGCTTGATACCTAACAAAGAAACCAGGAAAGAGTGACGACGTGTTTGTGTAATCACCCCTGTACGGGCATCTACCAAAATAATAGCCAGATTAGCCGTGGAACCGCCCGTAATCATATTACGTGTATATTGTTCATGTCCCGGAGTATCGGCAATGATAAATTTACGGTTGTTGGTAGAGAAATAACGATAAGCCACATCAATCGTAATACCCTGTTCGCGTTCTGCTTTCAGGCCATCCAGCAACAGCGCATAGTCAATATGATCGCCGGCATTTCCCATTCGTTTGCTATCGCGTTCCAATGCATCCAACTGGTCCTCGTACAATTTCTTACTATCAAACAACAAACGTCCGATCAGCGTTGATTTTCCATCATCTACCGAACCGGCAGTCAGAAAACGGAGCAAGTCTTTCTGTTCATCTTTATCCAGAAACTCCTTGATATTTAGTTTAGAGTTATTCTCCATCACTTCTATTTTTTAATTATCACCTTTATCTTCGTAAACCTAAGCATTAAAGTTCTAAAGGTCAGGTTTAAGATTCCAATCCTCAGGTTTTAATTTTTAATTCTTAATTTTTAATTCCTAAAAGTATCCCTCGCGTTTTTTCTGCTCCATGCTGGCCTCCTGATCGAAGTCGATTACACGGGTAGTACGTTCGCTCTTGGTAGTGGTCATCATCTCTTCTACAATCGTTTCAATTGTATCGGCATTGCTTTCCACTGCACCTGTCAGCGGCCAACAGCCTAACGTACGGAAACGGACCGTTTTCATTTCTATCTGATCCCGATACTTTTCAGGCAAACGATCATCATCCGCCATAATCAGATTACCATCAATCGTAACACAAGGACGTTCCTTCGCATAATACAACGGAACAATAGGAATATTTTCCAAACGGATATATTGCCAGATGTCCAGCTCAGTCCAATTGCTCAAAGGGAACACACGAATACTTTCTCCCTTATGTACCCGGGCGTTATAAATATCCCACAATTCAGGACGTTGATTTTTTGGGTCCCACTGGTGGAACTTATCACGGAAAGAGAAGATACGTTCCTTTGCACGTGACTTCTCTTCATCACGGCGTGCACCGCCAAAAGCTGCATCAAACTTATACTTATCCAAAGCACTCAGCAGAGCTTTTGTCTTCATCAGGTCCGTATGTACCTTACTGCCATGCGTAAATGGTCCCACTCCTGCATGGAAAGCTTCCATATTGCTCTCTACAATCAGATTCCACCCATACTTCTTAGCATATTCGTCACGGAACTGAATCATTTCTTTAAATTTCCATTTTGAATCGATATGCATCAACGGAAAAGGGACTTTGCCAGGATAAAAGGCCTTTTCAGCAAGGCGAACCATCACCGAAGAGTCTTTTCCGATACTATAAAGCATCACTGGGTTTTCAAATTCCGCAGCCACTTCACGGATAATATGAATAGACTCTGCTTCGAGCTCTTTCAGATGGCTTAATTTATATTCTTCCATTTTTATATAATCACTTTTTAATCTGTATCTTTGATAAAACAAGGTCAAGCAACTTGTTGACTGACTCTTCCAGACTGAGCACTGAAGTGTCTAAAGTCAAAGCCGGGTGGGCAGGAGCCTCAAACGGAGCAGAAATACCGGTAAAATTCTGAATCTCTCCCCGGCGTGCCTTGGCGTACAAGCCTTTCACGTCCCTGCGCTCACACTCGGCCAGAGGAGTACTAACGTAGACTTCAAGAAAATTTTCCTGACCAATGATATTGGCAGCCATTTCGCGAATGTCATTGTTAGGACTTATAAATGCAGCAATAGTAATAATGCCTGTATCAATAAAAAGTTTAGAGACTTCCGCTATACGACGGATATTTTCCACACGGTCGGCTTCGGTAAAGCCCAAATTATTATTAATGCCGCTACGGATATTATCTCCGTCTAGAATACGGCACAGCAAACCGCGTTTGTGCAATTCACGTTCCAAAGCAATAGCTATTGTACTCTTACCGGAACCGCTCAATCCGGTAAACCATATCATCATACTATGTTGTCCAAGGAGTTCTTCTTTATCTTGTCTCGACAACATCCGATCAAAAATCGGATATATATTATTATCTGTCATAATCTAAATTAAAAGGGCCAAATTAATGGAATCAGGAATATGGATATCAAGAATGCTATAATATTCAACGGCAAACCAATGCGAACGAAATCAGTAAACTTATAGTTTCCTATACCTTGCACGATCAGATTGGTCTGGTATCCGATCGGTGTGGAGAAACTGGCAGATGCAGCCATACAAATTACCACAAAGAAAGGCATAGGACTAACGCCCATCTGCGAAGAAATGGAAAGTGCCAACGGGAAAGCCAACGCTGCAGCAGCATTATTTGTGATTAACTCAGTAAATAAGTTCGTGATAATAAACACGGCAGCCAATAACACCTGCGGTCCGTAATGTTCAGTCAGACCGATGATATAACTTGCCACCACATCTGCCACACCAGAATTCACCATCGCTTTACTAATGGCAAAAGCACAGGCAATGGTTATCAGAATATCCCAAGAAATGTATTTGGTATATTTACGCGCCGGGAAGATTTTTGTCCATGCCATAATAATAGTAGTCACGGAAACAAAGAAAAACATATCCAGCTTAATATCCGGGAATGCTTCTTTCACAACCGGTAACTCCCCTACTGTAGCTCCGGCAATCATTAATATCAGCAAGATAAGAGCAAACCAACGTTTTCCTTTTCCGGGAACCGGCTCGTTGTCTTTACCATTAGCCAACAGAACGAACACTGAGGATTCTCCCCAAGTCTGAACGAAAGAATCATCTGCCATCACCACCAGCGTATCGCCATCGCGCAAGACTTCATTATCCAAATTCTCCGTAATGCTCTGTCCGCTTCGCTTGATTTCCTTAACAGCAGCACCATAGTGACGTTTAAAATTAAACTCACCCAGTTTCTTGTTGATACCCGGAAAACGGGGACCAAGCACTGCTTCAACCCGATGCAAACTACTATCCTCCTCCTGGTCGTCATCCAGTTTTACCGCATCCGTACGAACATCAGGCAAAAGTTTGGAAGAGAACAGAAACAAATAAATAATACCTGCAATAGCAATGAAAATACCGACTTTGCCCAACTCAAACATGGTGAATCCTTCATAGCCAGCCTCTAATATCATGCCATGTACCACTAGATTGGTAGAAGTTCCAATTAAAGTACAGATACCACCCAAAATTGTCACATACGAAAGAGGTATCAGAAACTTAGTAGCCGGTAATTTTACCGATTCAGCCCAACGTTTTATAATCGGGGCAAATATGACAACAACTGGAGTATTATTAAGAAAAGCAGATATAAAAGAGATAGTGGGGAGCATGCGCAACTGGGCCTTAAATACAGTTGTTTTTCCCATAGGAAGTAGCTTCTTGATTACTTGTCCCAATGCTCCCGACTGACGAATACCTTCGCTAACCAAAAACAACATGGCTACGGTAATCATTCCTTTATTACTGAACCCCTCCAACATTTCTTTAGGGCTCAGAATACCTGCACATAAGAACAAGACTACAACGGAAAACAATACCATTCCTGGACGCATTTTGTCCAACACTAATGCAACAACCATACCCAAAAGTGACAAAAGCACGAATATTATCTCAAATGTCATAGATTCATTGTATCTTGTTAATACTTCATTCGCTTAGGCTCAACCACAAACCATGGGTTCAGCAAATCCTCTTTATTGTAACAAAGCGGTTCTTCTTTTCCCGCCTGATAGACTTCCATTCCTGCCGCACGTGCAATGGCATGTCCGGCAGCAGTATCCCACTCCATAGTAGGTGCAAAACGAGGATATACATCTGCTTTTCCTTCTGCTACAAGGCAAATTTTTATAGAACTGCCACTTGAAATTAATTCGATCTCAGCATGCTGACGTTTCATCTCTTCAATGTAGGATTCTGTTTCAGGCGTCAGATGTGAACGGGAAGCAACGATTACAAATTTATCTCTTGCAGCCTCAGCAGGCAAACGGGTAGCAGATGCCATTAATTCCTCCAATGAAACATCTCCGCGTGAAGTAATGCCGGATAACTTATACGCACCGATATGTTCTTCTGCAAAATAGAGTTCTTGCTTCACCGGAAGATAAATCACCCCCATTACCGGCACTGAATGGCTCACCCATGCTATATTTACAGTAAACTCACCATTCCGCTTTATGAACTCTTTTGTTCCGTCCAACGGGTCTACAATCCATAAAGAATCCCATCCACAGCGCTCAGTATAAGGCAAATGCTTTCCTTCTTCACTCAAAACAGGAAAAGGGGTAGCATTCAAATATCCGGTAATGGTTTCATGAGCTTTACGGTCAGCAATGGTCAAAGGAGAGTTATCCGCTTTTTTTTCAATTTCAAAATCTGATGCCGGGTCATTATAGATAGAGAGAATGTCCGCACCGGCGTGCAGAGCTGCATCTATCGCGTTTAATATATATCGTTGTTCCATATATGGTATCTATACTTATATAGTGTGCAAAATTAAAAACTTTTTCATCCTCAAAAGTTTCCACCCTCAGTTTTATAACTTCTTTTAAACTACATGATATATTTATAAGCACTTTTCACAATCGATAAAACAAAAAGGAGATGTGTCAAAACTAAGGCACATCTCCTTTTTTTATATTTAAATGTT
>ENA-ORPH01000041-ORPH01000041.1-human-gut-metagenome-genome-assembly--contig:-NODE-41-length-138494-cov-7.167344_pt1 | contig 138494 bp, 135 predicted proteins | sample MGYA00242142_ERZ509074 | MGnify/ENA primary metagenome ERZ509074 (study PRJEB26280, sample SAMEA2338724) | human gut metagenome | biome: human gut; feature: human-associated habitat; material: faeces...
GAACCTCAGCCTTCCAAGCTGATGACGTGGGTTCGATTCCCACTACCTGCTCCAATTAAAACAAACGGGAAATCGTTTGTTTTTTATTTTTATAATGCAAATTATAAAAATACCTTACTCATGTAGAACATGAGTTACATATCCAAGAGGAGGTGAAAATAATGAACAAATACGAGAGTGTTATCATTATTAATCCAGAAGTTGATGAAGCTGGTTTAAAAGCTTTAGAAGAAAAATTCACAGGATTAATCAATGAAAATGGTAAAGTAGAAGAAGTTGTAGATTTAGGAAAAAGAAAATTAGCTTATGAAATTCAAAAAAACAAAGAAGCATATTATGTACAATTCAATTTTGAATCTAAACCAGAAGCTATTGCAGAATTAGAAAGAATTTACAGAATAACAGATGAAATATTAAAATTCATCACAATAAAAAAATAACGAATAAGAAAAATTAAATTAGGAAACAGTGGGGCCTGAAATAAAGTAGAAAGGTAAAGTGATAAAATATGAACAAAGTAATTTTAATGGGTAGATTAACAAGAGACCCAGAAGTAAGATATACTCAAACAAACAATACAGTTGTTGCATCATTCTCATTAGCAGTAAACAGAAGATTTGTAAGACAAGGAGAAGAAAGACAAGCAGATTTTATAAATATTGTAGCTTGGAGTAAGTTAGGAGAATTTTGTAGCAAATACTTTAAGAAAGGTCAACAAGTTGGAATAATTGGAAGAATCCAAACAAGAACATGGGATGATGACCAAGGTCAAAAACACTATGTTACAGAAGTTGTTGCTGAAGAAGCTTATTTTGCTGATAGCAGAAGAGATGGAGAAGCTTCAAGCTCTTCATTCGAAAGTACATTTGGAACAGCAATACCAGGTGGATCAGTTCCTGGAGGAGCAGATTTCGAGGTATCTTCAAGTGACGACCTACCATTTTAGAACAAGGAGGGGAATTTAAATGGCAGACAAAAATAAAAAAAGAAATAATAGAAATAACAATAATTATGATGATGATTTTAACCCAAAGTTCAGAAAACAAAGAAAAAAAGTTTGTGCATTATGCAATGACAAAAACTTTGAATTAGATTATAAAAATCCTGAACAATTAAGAAAATTCATCAATGATAAGGGAAAAATATTACCAAGAAGAACAACAGGTGCTTGTGCTAAACATCAAAGAGACATAACACTTGCTGTTAAGAGAGCTAGACATATTGCAATATTACCATATGCAACAAAAGACTAATACAAAATGGCGAAAATGGGGTCGGAGAATTTTTTCACATTTGCGAAAAAATTCTCCGACCCCATTTTCGCATTTTCATATAATTATTAATTATACAAATTTCTTTCATATAAATCATCAATAAAAACATCACGTTCTTCAAAATTATCAATAAAGCCAACTTTGGCAATATTATTATTGACTCCTTGAATCCAAACAGGACGTTCATCGAAAAAAATATCTACCTTTTCTTTATTTGTTAAGACTTCCTTTACTCTATTATACTTCATAATTACCACCTCAAAATAATTATATACATAAGTATTAAAAATATTCATGAATAATGGACAAGATACAATTATAAAATAAAACTATAAAATGCTTGAAAAACGACAAAGTTATTAGTATAATAGAAAATGTTAAAAGACGTTTAGAGAGGATGAGGAAAATTGAAAGAAAAAATATCAGAATTATATAAGGAACAAATAGAAAAAAGTGAATATCCAGTTGTGGGAGCAATTGTAGATAATGAATATAAAAGTTTAGACGAAGAATTAAATGGAAATGAGAGAGTAGAATTAATAACAATAAATTCTAAAGAAGGAATGAAAATATACAGAAGAACATTAACATATATAATGGGAAAGGCATTTTGGCATCTATATCCAGAAGCACATGTAATTGTTAATTACCAACTTTCAAATGCAATGTATTGTAACATAGAAAATATGGAAGTAACTCATGAAATGTTAGAAAAAGTAAAAGCAGAAATGCAAGAAATCATTGAAAAGAATTTGAAGATAGAAAAAATGGTAATGACAAGAGAAGAAGCTGAAAAATTCTATCAAGAAACAAATTCAGCAAAAGGAAGATTACAATTTGACTTAGAAGAAAGACAAAATATTAATATGTATTATTGTGATGAATATTATAATTATATTTATGAGATAATAGCAACACATACAGGAATAACTAAAATTTTTGATTTACAAAAATATAGTGATGGATTTTTGTTGAGATATCCAAGTTCAAAAAATGTAAATGTTTTACCAGAATTTCAAGAGACAAAAAAATTATTATGGGCATTACAAGAATATGAGACAATCTACAAAGTTTTGAATGTAGGTACAGTATACAGATTAAACAAAGCTGTAGAAGAGAATAGTATAAAATATTTAATCTTATTATCAGAAGCTTTACATGAAAAAAAGATTTCTCAAATTGCAGATAAAATTGCAGCTAGAAAAGGCGTAAAAATGATATTAATAGCAGGCCCATCATCTTCTGGAAAGACAACATTTGCACAAAGATTAGGCATACAATTAAAAATAAATGGTCTAAGACCTGTAACAATTTCTGTAGACAATTATTTTGTTGAAAGAAAAGATACTCCATTAAATGAAAAGGGAGAATATGATTTTGAAAGTATTAATGCAATTGATATAGACTTATTTAATAAGCATTTGTTGGCTCTTTTGAATGGCGAAGAAGTTGAAATGCCTGAATTTGATTTTCAAGAGGGAACTAAAAAGTATAATGGAAATAAAATAAAATTAGGAAAAGATGATGTTCTTGTAATTGAAGGAATTCATTGCTTAAATGATAAGCTAACAGAAAGGATTCCTCAAGACCAAAAGTACAAGATTTATATAAGTGCATTAACAGTTCTTAACATGGATGCAATTAATAGAATTTCTACAACAGATACTAGATTAATTAGAAGAATGGCAAGAGACAGCAAATTTAGAGGATATACGGCTCAAAATACAATTTCTACTTGGGATAATGTAAATAGAGGAGAAGAAAAAAATATATTCCCATACCAAGAACAAGCAGACAGTATATTTAACACATCACTTATATATGAACTAGGTGTTCTAAAAGATGATGTAGTTCCATTGTTAGAAAAGATCACAAGAGATGAACCTGAATTTGCAGAGGCACAAAGATTGCTAGAAATATTACGCTATTTTAAGTCAATTCCAAAAGATATGGTTCCATCTAATTCTTTATTAAGAGAATTTTTAGGTGGAGGAGATTTTAAAGGATAAACATAATTGGAGGCATAAAGTGTTAGAAAAAAGTAAATTTACAAAAATAGATGAAGAATTTATTTGTGAAAATTGTGGTAAGAAAGTTCCTAAGCTAGGTTATACTAGCAGGAACCATTGCCCATATTGTTTACATTCAAAACATTTGGATATAAATCCAGGAGATAGGGCAGAAACATGCCATGGCATATTAGAACCTATTGGATTGGAAACAAACTCTAAAAAAGGGTATATAATTGTTTTTAAATGTAAGAAATGTGGTGCAATAAGAAGGAATAAAGTGGCAGAAGATGATAACATGGATTTGATTATTAAATTGAGTGCAAAACATATTTAAGATAAAATAAAAAAACGCTTTTGATTCAAGCGTTTTTTTATTATTGTGCTCTTTTTACTTTTCCATTTTTTAAACATTTAGCACATACATGGATTCTTTTTATTTCTCCATCAACATCAGCTTTTACTGTTCTTAAGTTTGGCTTCCAAGTACGTGGAGCTCTTTTACTGATATGAGAACGTGTTATACTTAATTTATTTCCATGAATAGCTGTTTTTTCACAAATTTCACATTTTGCCATGATTAAATGCACCTCCTATTTAAAATAATAAACATGACTATTAACTAGTTTACCATAGAATTTGGAAAAATACAAGAGTTTTTTGCAAAAAAGTTAGTTTCTTGATAAATTAAACCAAATGCTAAATATGTTTTTAGTGATGTTTAAAAATCCCGATTTTTCTATTGAATTTTCTGCTACAAGATTAGTTCTTAATAGAACATTTCCATTCATTGAATATGTTATAGTTCCAAGGATTTGACCTTTATCAACAGGAGCTTGAATTGAATCATTTAAATTAATTTCATAAGTTATATTTGATTCTTCTCCCTTTTTTATAAGAAGAGAAGGAGAGGTTTCATAAACAGCATTTACTTCATTTTGAACGCCTTTATTAACAGAAATAGATTTTACTACATCTCCTTGAACTGCAAAAGTTTTATATGAAAAATTACTGAAACCATAATCTAGTAAACTAGTAGCATTGCTAAAACGTTTAGCGGCTGTTGGAGCTTTCATAACAACAGCAATTAAAGATAATCCATCACGCGTTGCAGAAGCGGAAAGATTATACAATGCAAGTGAAGTAGAACCTGTTTTTAAACCAGTACATCCAGCATAATTTCTAACTAATTTATTTGTATTTGAAAGGGAAGATTTTCCATCTCTTAAAGTATCTGTCCAAATTGTTGTGTATTCTGTTATTTTAGGATGTTTAGTTAACAATTCTCTAGACATTAAGGCAATATCGTATGCAGAAGTTAGATGGTCATCTTCATCTAATCCATGGCAATTTTTGAATGTAGTATCATTCATTCCTAATTCTTTGGCTTTATCATTCATCATCTGAACAAAACCTTCTTCAGTGCCTCCAAGATATTCGGCGAGAGCCACTACACAATCATTTGCACTAACTACACAAATTGCTTTTAACATATCATTAACACTTAAAGTTTCTGTGGTATCAAGCCAAATTTGTGAACCACCCATGCTTGCAGCATTGCTACTACATGGAATTTGGGTATCAAGTGTGATTTTTCCACTGTCTAATGCTTCCATAATAAGTAAAAGACTCATGACTTTTGTTACACTTGCTGGATGTAATTTTTCATGAACATTGTATCCATATAATATTTGACCACTATTTTGCTCAATTAAAATTGTAGCTCCTGCATCTAAATTTAAAAAATTATTATCTAAAATTTCTCCACTTTCAGTAAGGGAGGAAGAAGTTTCAACAACTTTATCTAAAACAGACCAAGTGTACTCTTCTGAAAAAGCATAGCATACAGAAGTGCTAAAAATAAATATTAATATAATTGAAATAAAAAATTTTTTCATATGCCCTCCGAATTTAAAACCGATTTTTTTACTTTTACAATTATATGCACTTATATCAATAAAAATTCAAAATAAAAAAACTTTCGGGAAATTTTTACGTAAATTTGACATAAATAGTTAAAAGTAGTATAATTAAATTAGCAGATATGCTAAGATAGGAGGTATTTAATATGAATAGTAAAATTTTAAAACATATTAAAAAAGTTATTATTGCATTAGCAATAATGGTATTATGTGGTACAAATACCGCATGTGCATTTTCGTTTGGAGGAACGAGCAATACAGGAAAAACTAATAGCTCAATAATGAGTTTAATTGAGATGCTACGTAAATTTAAGAAAGACGAATATACATTATCAGATTTTGAGATTGATCTAGAAAAAATGAAAAAGACAGGTGATATTGATGTTGAAAAGATCGAAGAATTATTTGACAAACTTCCAAATAGCACAGAAAAGAGCATGTTACAACCATCAATAGAAATGTTTTCAAATATTTCAGATACAAGTGCAATTAAAGGAATTGATGTAAAAGGACTTTTAAGCAAACTTTTAGAGACACTTATCAATGCAGTTAAGTCACTTGTAAGTGGAATAGGTGGAAGCAGTAGTTCTTTACCAGTTGAACCAACATCAGTAAATATGACTGCAAAAACAGCAGTAGAATTTGCTGGAAAAGATTATGCTGTAAACTTACATGCAAGTGTTTATAAACATGTAGATGCAAATGGAAATCCGGATTCAAATAAATGGGTATTATTACTACATCCAAATAGCTATAATGGAGCGAAGATAGCGGGAATAGTTGGACCATTCTATTACGAAAAAGGATATAACATTTTTGCACCAGATTTAAGAGGTGCAGGAGATAGCGAAGGAGAAACTTCATTAGGATTTTTGGACAGTCTTGATGCATATGATTGGTTAACTAAATTGAACAATGAATATGACACAGAAGAGGTTATTGTACATGGTATATCATTAGGAGCAGCAACAACTAACTTCTTATCAGGAATTGATCAATTTATGAACAATGGACCAGTAAAAATGAATACTACAATTAAACCTATACGTGAATTAAAAGTAATTGGTTTAGTTGAAGATTGTGGATATACTGATATGGAGCAGTTTTCAAGTAAGAGTTCTTTGATAGGCATGGGAATAGGATTAACAGAAGAAAATTATGATTACTATCATTTAGCTACAAATAGTTTAAAATACTGTGATCTTCCAATTTTAATAATACATGGAACAAAAGACATCATTGTAAAAGTAGAAAATGCTGACACAGTAAAAAATACAGTAAAAGGTTATGCTGAACAATGGTTAGTAGAAGGAAAAAATCATGCATTTATAATAATGGGACAAGAGGAAGAAGCATATGAAGCACATGTACATGATTTTATAGATAGATGCGAAAACAAAGATACACAAATCAATCTACCACAAGTATCAGAAGAAAATAATACAGACACAGAGAAAGGAACGCAAAGTTTCTTAGAAAAATTAATTAATGCATTAAAAAAATAAAGATTTACTGATTATCAATAATTATAAAATTTAAAAAGGGTGTCCTGTGAAGAACAGGATACCTTCTTCTTGTATAATAAATATGGCTAGCTAATTAATATAATAGAGTAATTTTGCTACCGTTTTTTTTTATAAAACCTTCATCTATAAGTAATTTAAGTTCTCTCATCATAGCACTTCTATCAACACTTAAAAAATCTGCCAAATCTGTATAAGAATATGGCAAAGTAAAAGTTTTACGTAAAGATCCTTTGGAAAGAATTTCAAAATAAGAAAGAATTTTACTTCTAGTATTTCTTTTTGTAAGTATTTCGATACGCAAATTTAATTCAACGATTTTACTTAAAAAGAGTTCACTTAAACTACTAGTAAGAGTTTTGTGGAAATCGCAGTTACGCCTACATTTTGTAAATAAAGTATCATACGTAAAAAATAATATTTCAGAATTTTTACGAGCAATTGCAAATAGTTCATTATTAGTATTTGCTGGAAAGAATACTTCACCAAAAATATCATCATCAACGAAATGACCAATAATAGTTTTATTTCCATTAAAATCATATCTAATTAAATCTACTTCGCCTGATAAAACAATGCATATTTGATTACGCTTTTCAATATATGTGGTTACAGTTTCACCTTTTATAAATTTTTTTGTTTGAACTCTATTACAATCATGTTTGAAAATTTTTATAAAATTTTTTTTATCGAAATTAGTATCCATAAAAATAACCTCCAAATTATCAAAATCTTGTGCTTCACAACTTACAGAATTCGACATAATTATTATACTGAAAATTATGAAATTCTAAAACAATTATATTTCATTTTTGTTGCATTTGCAACAGTTTTTTTAAAATTTAAATGTATAATAAGTACATACAAATCAAACACAAGATGTTAACAAAGAACGTGAAAAACGGCTTTGCTCAAGGGTTTGTACTGAAGAAAGGAATGGGGTAAGATGAAAGTTATTAAAAGAGACGGAAGAACAATCGAATTTGATAGGGATAAGATTGAAGTAGCAATTGAAAAAGCAAATAAAGAGGTAAGAGGAAAAGAAAAAGCAACAAAAGACGAAATTAATGAAATTATTGCATATATAGAGGATTTAGGAAAAAAGAGAATGTTAGTAGAAGACATTCAGGACGTTATAGAAGAAAAATTAATGGAACTTAACAAGTATGAATTAGCTAAAAAATATATAGTATATAGATATACAAGAGCATTGGTTAGAAAATCAAATACAACAGACGAATCTATTTTAGGATTAATCAGAAATGAAAATAAAGAATTAGCAGAAGAAAATTCAAATAAAAATACAATGCTTGCATCTACACAAAGAGATTACATAGCAGGAGAAGTTTCAAGAGATTTAACAAGAAGAATTTTATTGCCAGAAAAGATATCAAAAGCACATGAAGATGGAATTTTACATTTCCATGATGCAGATTATTTTGTACAACCAATATTTAACTGTTGCCTAATTAATATTGGAGATATGCTAGACAATGGAACAGCAATGAATGGAAAAATGATAGAAAGTCCAAAGAGTTTCCAAGTTGCATGTACTGTAACAACACAAATAATTGCAGCAGTAGCAAGTAACCAATATGGTGGACAATCAGTAGATATGAAACATTTAGGAAAATATTTAAGAAGAAGTCATGATAAATTCCAAAAAAGATTAACAGAAAAATATGGTGGAAAATTACCTAAACAAACAATAGAAGATATGGTAAATGATAGAGTAAAAGAGGAATTAGCAGCAGGTGTACAAACAATTCAATATCAAATAAATACATTAATGACAACAAATGGACAATCTCCATTCGTAACATTATTCTTACACTTAGAGCCAGATGATGAATACATAAAAGAAAATGCTATGATAATAGAAGAAATCTTAAAGCAAAGAATTCAAGGAATAAAGAATGAAGTTGGAGTATATGTAACACCAGCATTTCCAAAATTAGTATATGTATTAGATGAACATAACTGCTTAAAAGGCGGAAAATATGATTATTTAACAAAATTAGCAGTAAAATGTTCTGCAAAGAGAATGTATCCTGATTATATATCAGCTAAAAAGATGAAAGAAAACTATGAAGGTAATGTATTTAGCCCAATGGGATGCAGAAGTTTCTTAATTCCATGGAAAGATGAAAATGGAAATTATAAATTTGAAGGAAGATTTAATCAAGGTGTTGTAAGTATTAACTTGCCACAAATAGCTATACTTGCACAAGGAGATGACGATAAATTCTGGAAGTTATTAGATGAAAGACTAGAACTTTGTAAAGAAGCATTAATGTGCAGACATTATTCTTTATTAGGAACATCATCAGATATTTCTCCAATTCACTGGCAAAATGGTGCGATAGCACGTTTGAAAAAAGGTGAAAAGATTGATAAATACTTAAAAGATGGATATTCAACATTATCTTTAGGCTATATAGGAATATATGAGACTACAAAATTAATGAGAGGAGTATCACATACAACTCCAGAAGGACATGAGTTTGCAATTAAAGTTATGAGATATCTAAAAGATAGAGCTAATAAATGGAAAAAAGAAACAGGATTAGGATTTTCTTTATATGGAACACCAGCAGAGTCTCTATGCTATAGATTTGCTCGTATTGATAAAGAAAAATTTGGTAGCATACCAGATGTTACAGATAAGGGATATTATACAAATTCATATCATGTTGATGTTAGAGAAAAGATTGATGCTTTCCATAAATTGAAATTTGAGAGTGAATTCCAACCATTATCTGGAGGCGGGGCAATTTCTTATGTAGAAGTTCCAAACATGAAAAACAATTTACAAGCATTAGAAGAAGTTGTTAAATTTATATATGATAATATTCAATATGCTGAATTTAATACAAAGTCAGATTATTGCCAAGTTTGTGGATATGACGGAGAGATGATAATTAATGATCAAAATGAGTGGGAATGCCCACAATGTGGAAATAAAGACCATAATAAAATGAATGTTGTTCGTCGTACTTGCGGATATTTGGGAGAGAATTTCTGGAATGTTGGTAAGACTAAAGAAATTAAATCAAGAGTATTGCATTTATAAAATTTGTGAAAAAGGTGTGAAAAAGGGGTCGGTCCTTAATTTAGCAAAATTGCTAAATTAAGGACCGACCCCTTTTTCGCTTTTTCATATTATTTCAAATAATTTTTTAAAAATTAGCAAAAAGACTTGACAAGTGCTAAAAAATATAGTATTATAATATACGAAATTAGCAAACAAACATAAAGAGTGCTAAAAAAGAAGCTAACATATCCCAAAAGAGGAGGAGAAAAAAGTGTTAGATGAAAGAAAAAAAAGAGTATTACAAGCAATTGTTGAGGCATATATTCAAACCGCAGAACCTGTTAGCTCTAATGCGATAATGAATTTAGAAGGATTAGAATGCAGTAGTGCTACAATAAGAAATGAAATGGCAGAACTAGAAAAAATGGGTTACTTAGAAAAACCACATACTTCAGCAGGAAGAATTCCATCAGCTAAAGGATATAGATATTATGTAGATGAGCTTTTGAATGATGATAAAATCACATTAGATGAAATAAAATATATAAGTGATAAACTAGAAACAAAAGTTAATGAGATGGAAGAAATAACTAAAATAGCATCAAGTACAATATCAGAAATAACACATTATACCACAGTATCAATAGGACCAAGTTCAGATGTACAAAAAATAGAAAGTATAAAATTTGTACTATTAAGTCCTAGAATGATGATGGCCGTTATTTTAACAGATTCAGGTTTAGTAAAAGAAACAATAATAAAATTTGATGAAGATATAACAGAAAATCAAGTTCAAACATTAAGCTATATGTTTAATAATAAACTAAAAGGTGAACCAATCACAAAAATTGATAGGCCTTTAGAAAAATATTTAGTAGAAGAAATGAGCTATAGTGTTAATTTGATAAAACCAATTATTGAGCAAATGAGAAAAGTAGTTGAAGAAGAAAGTGTACATTTAGAAGGTGCAAATAAGTTATTTGAATTGCCTGAATTTAATAGCTTAGAAGTGGCTAAAAATTTTGTTAATATATTAGATGAAAAAGAATTAATGGCAGATATGTTAAGCACAGGGTTTGCCAAGGATATCAATGTTTATATTGGTGAAGAAAATGAAAAAGAAGAATTAAAAGATTTCAGTATAGTAACTTTCAAGCATAGAATAGGAAATAAAGATTTGGGAACAATTGGAATAATAGGCCCCAAAAGAATGGATTATGCAAAAGTTATTTCTGTAATGAAATATATTAGTAAAAAATTAAATGGAGATGACAACAAAGAAGATAAAAGTTAGAATAGAAAGAAGGTAAATTATGGATAAAGAAGAAAAAAATGAACAAGCTGAAAAAAATAAAGAAGAAAAAGCAAAAAATGTACAAGAAGAAAAGAAAAATGACTGCATAATAGATCCAAAGCAACAAGAATTAGACGAATTGAATGACAGATATAAAAGAGTTTTAGCAGAATTCGAAAATTACAAGAAAAGAAGCGGTAAAGAACGAGAAACAATGTATAATTCTATTTTAGGTGATGTTGTTGAAATGTTTTTACCAATAGTAGATAATCTTGAAAATGCTTTAAAAGTAGAAACACAAGATACTGAATACAAAAAAGGTGTTGAACTAGTGTTAAAGCAATTTAAAGATATTCTAAAATCTAAAGGAGTTGAAGAAATTCCAGCACTTGGAGAAACATTTGATCCAAGTTTACACGAGGCAGTAAGCAGTGTGCAAGACCCTGACAAAAATGCCAAGGAAATTGTACAAGAATACAGAAAAGGCTATAAAATAGGAAGCAAAGTTATAAGACATTCTATGGTTGTAGTAGCTAATTAGCATAAAAATAAACAGTTATTAATTTTAAAAAATATATAAAGTCAGCACACATTAAAATAATAGTAATCACTAATTCACAAGGGGAGGGGACATATCTTATCTCTAGTGAAAGTGACGGGATGTTAAGATGTGTCCCCTGACAAAAAAGAGAAAGGAAGTAATTTATTATGGGAAAAATAATAGGAATTGATTTAGGAACAACAAATTCATGTGTAGCAGTAATGGAAGGAGGAGAACCAGTAGTAATACCAAATGCAGAAGGAAACAGAACAACACCATCTGTAGTAGCATTCTCTAAAAATGGAGAAAGATTAGTAGGACAAATAGCAAAACGTCAAGCTGTAACAAATCCAGAAAATACAGTTATATCAATAAAAAGAAAAATGGGAACAAACGAAAAAGTAGACATTGATGGAGAAAAATTCTCTCCACAAGAGATTTCCGCAATGATATTACAAAAATTAAAAACAGATGCAGAAAATTATTTAGGACAAAAAATAACACAAGCAGTTATAACAGTACCTGCATACTTTAGTGACAGTCAAAGACAAGCAACAAAAGATGCTGGAAAAATTGCTGGACTAGAAGTTTTAAGAATTATAAACGAACCAACAGCAGCAGCACTTGCTTATGGAATGGATAAAGAACAAGATCAAAAAATAATGATATATGATTTAGGTGGAGGAACATTCGATGTATCTATTCTAGATATTGGTGATGGTGTATTCGAAGTTTTAGCAACAAATGGTAATACTCATTTAGGTGGAGATGACTTTGACCAAAGAATTATAGATTATCTTGTATCTGAATTTAAGAAATCAAATGGAATTGATTTATCAACAGATAAGATGGCAATGCAAAGATTAAAAGAAGCAGCTGAAAAAGCTAAAATTGAATTATCAGGTGTTCAACAAACACAAATCAACTTACCATTTATTACAGCAGATGCAACAGGACCAAAACATTTAGATGTAACTTTAACAAGAGCTAAATTTGAAGAATTAATTCATGATTTAGTAGAAGCAACAGCTGGACCAGTTAACCAAGCATTAAAAGATGCAGGATTAACAGCAAATGATATTCATAAAGTATTATTAGTTGGTGGTTCTACAAGAGTTCCAGCAGTTCAAGAAGTTGTTAAGAGAATAACAGGAAAAGAACCAGATAAAGGAATCAACCCTGATGAATGTGTTGCTATTGGTGCAGCAATCCAAGGTGGTGTATTATCAGGAGATGTTAAAGATTTAGTCTTACTAGATGTAACACCATTATCATTAGGTATTGAAACATATGGTGGAGTATTCACAAAATTAATAGATAGAAATACAACAATCCCAACAAAGAAATCACAAATCTTCTCAACAGCTGCAGATGGTCAAACATCAGTAGAAGTTCACGTATTACAAGGTGAAAGAGAAATGGCTGCATATAACAAAACATTAGGAAGATTCCAATTAACAGGAATTCCAGCAGCACCAAGAGGAGTACCACAAATCGAAGTAACATTTGATATAGATGCAAATGGTATAGTTCATGTATCAGCAAAAGATATGGCAACTGGAAATGAACAAAATGTATCAATTACAGCATCAACCAACTTAACAGATGAAGATATCGAAAAAGCTGTTAAAGATGCAGAAGCACATGCTGAAGAAGATAAAAAGAAGAAAGAAGAAATTGAAGTTAAAAATAATGCTGAAAGCTTAATTTACAATAGTGAAAAAACATTAGGAGAATTAGGAGATAAAATTAGTGGAGAAGAAAAAGCTAAAGTAGAAGCTGAAATCGAAAACACTAGAAAAGCTCTTGATTCAAATAACACAGAAAACATCAAAGAAGCTACAGAAAAATTAACAAAAGTATTCTATGAAATGTCAGAACAATTATATAAGAATGCAAATCCAAATGCAGGAGTTGATCCAAATGCAGCTGCAGGAGCTGGTTCAACAGATGCAAACAATGGTGGAAATGATGGAACAGTATATGATGCTGATTACAAAGTTGAAGATGACAACAAATAATAAGATGTAACATTAAAGAGAGGGCGAGTTTTTAAGACTCGCCTAATTTATGAAAAGGAGCTAAGTATGAACTTAGAAAAAGTAGTGATGGGAGGTAAGACTTATGGCAAGTAAAAGAGACTATTATGAGGTATTAGGTGTTGATAAAAATGCCACAGATGAAGAATTAAAAAAAGCATATAGAAAGCTTGCAAAAAAGTATCATCCAGATGCCAACCCAGATAATAAAGAAGAAGCTGAAGAAAAATTTAAAGAAGTAAATGAAGCATATGAAACATTATCAGATCCACAAAAAAGAAAAATGTATGACCAATTTGGACCAGATGGTCCTCAAGGATTTAATGGATTCAATGGAGCAGGTGGACCATTTGGAAATGGTGGATATTATTCTTATACCTCATCAGGATTTGATGGCTTTTCTGATTTTGGAGATTTAGGAGATATATTTTCTTCATTTTTTGGTGGAGGGGCAAGAACTGGTGCGAGAGCTCAAACACAAAGAGGACCTAGAAAAGGTGCAGATCTTAATTTAAATATGGAAATTACTTTTGAAGAAGCTTTTTTAGGAGTTGAAAAAGAAATTTCTATAACAAGACCTGAAACATGTGAGATATGTCATGGAACTGGAGCAAGACCTGGAACTAGTGTAACCAAATGTCCTACATGTAATGGAACAGGAACTGTAAGACAAGTTCAAAATACTATATTAGGCCAAGTTCAGACTTCAAGAACATGTACAGCATGTCATGGAACTGGTGAAGTAATAAAAGAACCTTGTGATAATTGTAAAGGAAAGGGAACAGTTAGAAAACAAGCTAGAATAAAAGTAAAAATTCCAGCAGGAATAGATGATAGTCAGACAGTTGTATTAAGAGGAGAAGGCGAACCAGGTGAAAAAGGAGCGTCAAAAGGAGATTTGTATATAACAATTAAAGTACGTAAGAGCAGTATTTTTACAAGACAAGGTACAACTGTAATGTGTGAAGTTCCAATTACAATTACACAGGCAACATTAGGTGCAAATTTAAAAATCCCTATGGTAGATGGAAGTACAGAAATGTTTACTATACCAGAAGGAACACAAACTGGAACTAAATTTACAATAAGAGACAGAGGATTTAAATCTTTAAATTCATCTGTTAGAGGAAATTTTGTATTTACAGTTGTGGTTCAAACGCCAAAAAGATTAAACAGAGAACAAAGAGACTTGTTAGAAAAATTAGCTATTACAATGAATGAACAACCACCAATTAAAAAGCGCGGAATATTTGGATAAAATTACCAAAAAAGTAATAAGTTTTACATAAATACTTGCAAAATAATTATTTTTATGGTATAATTTGTGTATCGTTCGGAAATGAACGGAAGAACATTTAAGAAAAATGGAAAGTCCAAATGGCTAAAGGACCGTTCCATATTTCTTGGAATGAACAGGATGTAGAGGTTCTTACCAAGAATGCGTTCCTCAAAAACAATTTCCTCTATCCTGATTGTTCGGCAAAAGACCGAATCGTGACTGTGATTAACAAGACTTCGAAAGAAGTCAAGTATGTGGTATTCCAGGGTGAATTTATGGAGGCTATGGAAGCAGCAGGAGGGGAAAACAAAGCGTAAACATTGAATACTCCGCTATGCATTTCAGGCATAGCATACAGAAGAATGGCAAAGAAATTTTGCCATTTTTCTTATGTTAAAAGCTTTTCTTTTTATACATTTTATTGTATAATATAAATTGTTAAAATGGGAGGAAAGAAAAATGAGTAAAAAAAGAATTGTAACAGGAGATAGACCAACTGGAAGATTACACATTGGTCATTATTTTGGTTCATTAAAAAATAGAGTAAAAATGCAAAATTCTGGAGAATATGATCAATACATATTGGTAGCAGATGTTCAAGCATTAACAGATAATTTTAATAATCCAGATAAAGTAAGAAAAAATGTAAGAGAAGTAGTAATGGATTATTTATCAGTAGGAATAGATCCTGAAAAAACAACAATATATATACAATCAATGATACCAGAAGTTGCTGAATTAACAGTATTTTATTCAAATTTGGTAACAATAGCTAGACTAGAAAGAAATCCAACCGTAAAAACGGAAATAGCTCAAAAGAGGGATTTATTTGGAGAAAGTGTTACATATGGTTTCTTAGGATATCCTGTAAGTCAAGCAGCTGACATAACAGCTTTAGAGGGAGCAGTTGTTCCAGTAGGAGAAGACCAATTACCACTTATAGAGCAATGTAGAGAAATAGTAAGAAAATTTAATAGCATATATGGAGAGGTTTTAGTAGAACCAGAGGCTGTTTTATCAAAAGAAAAAAGAATAAAAGGACTTGATGGAAATGAGAAAATGGGAAAATCATTAGGAAATGCAATCTATTTATCAGATCCAGAAGAAGAAGTTAATAGAAAAGTTATGAGTGCAGTAACAGATCCAAATAGAATAAAAAAAGATGATTTAGGAAATCCTGATGTATGTATGGTAGCATATTATCATAATTTATTTACAGAGCCTGATGAATATAAAACAGTGTGTGAAGAATGTAGAGCAGGAAAAAGAGGATGTGTTGCTTGCAAAAAGCAATTAGCAGCTAATATAAACAAGACATTAGAACCAATAAGACAAAAAAGAAAATATTATGAAGAAAGGCCAGAATTAGTTGATGAAATACTAATTAAAGGAACAGAGAAAGCTAGAGCAACAGCAAAAGAAACAATGAAAAAAGTAAAAAAAGCAATGAAACTTGATTATTTCGAATAAGGAGGAAATATGTTTACAGACTATGCAAAAATAATAATAAAATCAGGAAACGGTGGAGATGGAGCAATCACATTTAGAAGAGAAAAATATGTTGCTGCCGGTGGACCTGATGGTGGAGACGGTGGAAGAGGCGGAAGCGTTTATTTTAGAGTAGACCCTAATGCTAATACACTAATAGACTTCAGATATTCAAAAAAATTCAAAGCACAAAATGGAGAAAATGGTAGTGGCGGAAATAAATATGGAAAATCAGGAGAAGATTTATATATTGATGTGCCTCTAGGAACTATAATAAAAGACGCAGAAACAGGAAAAGTTGTAGCAGATTTATCAAAAGAAAATCAAGTTGAACTTGTATTAAATGGTGGAAGAGGAGGAAAAGGAAATTCTCATTTTGCCACAGCTACAAGACAAGTACCTAGATTTGCACAAGCAGGAGAAGATGGAGAAGAAAAAGAAGTAATACTAGAATTAAAATTATTAGCAGACGTAGGATTACTTGGCTTCCCAAATGTAGGAAAATCAACATTTTTATCAGTGGTAACAGATGCAAAGCCTAAAATAGCAAATTATCATTTTACAACAATAGAACCAAATCTTGGAGTAGTAAAAACTAAAAATGGAGATAGTTTTGTTATTGCAGATATTCCAGGAATAATTGAAGGTGCAAGTGAAGGAGTAGGACTTGGAATTCAATTTTTAAGACATGTAGAAAGAACTAGATTATTATTACATGTTATAGATGTTTCTGGAGTTGAAGGAAGAAATCCTGTTGAAGATTTTTATACAATAAATGAAGAATTAAAAAAATATAGTGAAAAATTAAGTACAAGAAAACAAATAATTGTAGCTAATAAAATGGATATAATGCAAGATGACAAAGGTTTAAAAGAATTAGAAGCACTTGCTAAAAAAGAAAATCTTGAATTATATAAAATTTCAGGAGTAACAGGTGAAGGTGTAACAGAATTATTAAATAGAGTATCAGAAGTATTAAAAACATTACCAAAAGAAGAATTAGTAGAAGCAGAAGACAGAGTAGTATATATATTAGAAGATGACAAAAATGATTTCACAGTAAGAAGAGAAGATGATATGTTTATTCTTGAAGGAAAAGCTATTAATAGATTGATGGGAAGAATAAATATAGATGATAATGAATCTATGTACTACTTCCAAAAGAACTTAAAATCTCTAGGAATAGAAGATGAATTAAAGCGTCAAGGAATTAAAGAAGGAGATTTAGTAAAAGTATTAAATTGGACTTTTGAATGGTATGAATAGGAGATAAAACAATGGAAGATAAAGAATTTAGAATACGTTTAGCAGGAATAGTTCCAATGCAAAATGGTTTTGCATTTATGCATAGAGTAGGAGTTCAAAATCATCCTATTGGAGATTATTATACATTTCCAGGAGGAGGACGTGAAGGAGATGAAACTCTTGAAGAAGGAACTATAAGAGAAATAAAAGAAGAGTTCGGAATAGATGTTGAAGTAGAAAAATTATTATATAAATTGGAAAATGGTGAACAAAACAAAACAGAATATTTTTTCTTGTGTAAATATGTGGGAGGAGAATTCGGAACAGGAACAGGTCCAGAATTCTCTGGAGATCCTAAATATGCACATAGAGGAAAATACATACCAGAAATAATAGCAAGAGAAGATGTTGAAAAAATTACATTATTGCCAACAGAAATAAAAGAAAAATTTGTCAAAGATATTAAAAATATGTGAAAATAGGGTCGGTCCTTTTTTTCACAATGCGAAAAAAAGGACCGACCCTATTTTCGCAGAAAGGAATAAAAATGCAAGAAATATTAGAAGTGTTACAAGATACAGCAATTGATACTATTAAATTATTGCCATTTCTTTTTATAACATATCTGATAATGGAATATATTGAACATAAAACTAGTAATAAAGTAAAAGATGTAATAAAAAAATCAGGAAAATTTGGACCTTTATTAGGTGCAATTGTTGGAATATTTCCACAATGTGGATTTTCTGTATCTGCTACTAACTTATATGCAGGAAGAGTAATAACACTTGGAACGTTGATTTCAGTATATTTAGCAACATCTGATGAAATGTTGCCAATATTATTAACAGAAGCGGTTCCAGCAGGAACAATATTTACAATACTAGGAATAAAGCTAGTCTTAGGAATAGTAGCAGGATTTATTATAGACTTTGTTATAAGAATGTTTAGAAAAGAAAAAGTAGAAGAGCAAGAAGAAAAAATAGAAGAAATTTGTGAACATGAACATTGCCATTGTGAAGAAGGAATTGTTACATCAGCAATTAAACACACTTTAAACATTACAATATTCATATTTTTCATAACACTTGTGCTTAACGGAATAATTGCATATATTGGTGAAGATACTATTGCACACTTTATTAGCAAAAATGTGATATTAGGACCAATAGTAGCAGGCTTAATTGGATTAATTCCAAATTGTGCTTCATCAGTAATTTTAACAGAATTATTTATAAGTAATGTTATATCTATGCCAGTATTGATATCTGGAGTTGCGGTAAATGCAGGTGTTGGGCTATTAGTATTATTTAAAACAAATAAAAATGTAAAAGAAAATATAAAAATAGTAGGAATCTTATATTTAATAGGAGTTTTAGCTGGCATAATTTTAGAACTATTCTTATAAATTTGTCCAAAATACTTGTAATTTTAGCGATTTTGTAGGATAATATATGTGTATGATTTTATAAATGAAAGGGATAATCATGAAAATAATAGATAAATTTTTGAAAAAGATTAATGCAAGTAGAAATACATTTGCAACATATATATTAACACTTATATCATTATATTTAGTAGTAGACAGATTAGTAGAGATGTTATTCATGATATTTACAGGAGTATCAGTATCATATTGGGGACCATTTAAATATACCTTAGCAATGGCATGTCCAATATTTGCATATTTGTTTTCTCCATCATCAGAATTTGCAATATCTAAAAATATGAAGGTAACATTATTTTATACATATGTAGTTACTTTGTATATTATTGTAATATCAATGGTAACGCAATGGGTAAATCAAGGTGCATGGTTATTTTTAATTTCATTACCAGGTTATACAGAATTAGTAACTAATTTTTCTGAATTGATAAAACCAGCTTTAACAGCATTAGCTGTATATTTCCCACTAGTAACTTTTTATGAGGTATTTAAATGGATTAAGTTGGGCGTTGATGACAGCAAAGACCAATTCAGATCAATTTGGGATTATAAAGGAATTAGTTTAGCAGATACTAAAGCGGGACATGGACCATTTACATGTGATATGTATATGTGTAGTGATTTTGAAAATGGAAATAAAATGGTATTTACCGAAAAATGTAGATATCAATCATTATTAGCTTGCGGTGGTTCAGGAACTGGAAAAACATCATTAATATTAGAACCAATGATGGCTAAAGATTTAGAGAAAAAAGCCTTTTATAGAGCAAATGCAAAAGAGATGGGATATACTGCTTTAAAAACAGGTATTGCAAAATTGAATAGACCATATGATAATGATTATTTAAATGAAAACTTTAATTTAAGCATGATTACTCCAACAGAAGGAAGAGAAGATGTGTATAAAGCATATATGAGCAAAATGATACTAGCTTCAATTGGAGATGATATAACTTATAGAGATTTAGGAATAACATCAATTTCACCAGATTTCGAATCAACTTCACGAATAATGAATGTATGTAAAAATTATCATATTAAATATAATTTAATAGATCCAGCAAATCCAGATTCTATTGGATTAAACCCATTTGTATATGATGATGCAACTAAAATTGCTGTTACAATATCATCAGTATTAAAGGGAATGTGTTCAAGTAAAGAACTTGAACAAGAAGAAGTTTACAGAGAAGAATTTATTATTCAAGCTTTAGAAAATATAACAATTATGTTAAAAGAAATGTATCCAAGATTAAATGGAGGAAATATTCCAAATCTTGAAGATATGTTGAAAATGCTTACAAATTTTGATTTAGTTGAAAAAATGTGTGAGATAATGAGACAAGACCAGGAATTAGCTGAAAAATATAGTTCACAAATTACTTATTTTAAGAAGAATTTTTATGCTAATAGTGCTGGAAGAGAAGCAACTTCAAAATATATTTATTTGGCAGTTGCTCAATTAGATAATTTATTGAGACTACCAGGTGTAAAAACTATTTTGTGTAACAGACATAATAATATTGATTTTGATAAGGCATTAGCAAATGGAGAGGTTACACTAGTTTGTACACGTAGAGGAGATTTAGGAAGAACAAGTCACAAAGCATTTGGATTATTCTTTATACTTTCAATGCAAAATGCAGTTTTAAGGAGACCTGGAAATGAAAGTAGTAGAGTGCCACATTTCTTGTATATAGATGAATTTCCAGACTTTATTTGCAAAGATACTGAAGCAATATTTACATTATATCGTAAATATAAAGTAGGAACAACTATTACAGCTCAAAACCTTGCTCAATTAAATGGTGATGCACCAAAAATGAGATATCAAGATACAATCTTATCAAATTGTGCAAGCAAAATATTCATGGGAGATGCAAGACCTGAAGAGTTAGATTGGTGGGAAAAGGAATTTACAAAGAAAAGAGAATGGCTATATAAGAATAGTATGGATATGGGAAAACTTAAATATGATTCAAAATATGGAGACGTGCAATATGGTTGGGCATCATATTTTGCTGCTAATAAATTGGGAACATTAGGTTTTAAATTTGCTGCAGTTAAATTAAAAACAGAAGGCGGAGGTTTCTGCGTAGGTGAAGGAAAATTTGATTTCATTGCTGCAAAACATAAAGAAGAACAACCTATGAAGGTATATAATTTTTCTAAGTTTACACCAGGAGTAGCAACAAGTGACGATTCAAATGATTCTGCAAGACAAAAGTTTGATCCAAAACATATAAATTTTGTGGATGATAGAGATGAAATTAATCCAGTTCAAACAGATAATACAGATGCAAACTTTGAATTTGATAATGAAAATGCAATTGTAGTTAATTTTAAAAAAAAGAAAATGTAAAAAATTGACAGGTTTAATACCTGTCGATTTTTTTACTTATTCATGTTTTATGAACTAACTCTAAATTCAGAAAAAATAAAAGACCCAAATGTAGAAAAAATGAAAAAAATAGTATAAAAAGTTAAAAGTACAGTAAATATAAATTATAAGATAATATTTGATTCAAAAGATTAAATATTATCTTATTTTTTTAGAAAAAATAATTGACTAACATAAGAAAATATGATATAAATGTATAGTAAATTAAATGGCCCGTTGGTCAAGCGGTTAAGACGCCACCCTCTCAAGGTGGAATCATGAGTTCGATTCTCGTACGGGTCACCATATATGTAACCTTAAAGGGGAGTAGTTTTAAATTGTTAATCAACAGTCGCGATTTTTTAGAAAATCTGGTTAACAAGCTTTGGATATAATAAGTAAACGAGACTTTTAAAGAAAAAATTGAACCTTTTTTCTTTAGAAGTTTTTTTGTTATTAGAAAGTTACATAATATAAGGTTACACACAATGGACAATCTATAATGAAAGGAAGATGCAAATGGGAAAACAGTGGTTTAACAAAACTGTAGAGGAAGTTGAAAAAGAGCTTGGAACAAACAAAGAAAACGGATTAAGCTCAAAAAAAGTAGAAGAAAATAGAGCTAAATATGGACTAAATGAATTAAAAGAAAAAAAGAAAGAATCATTAATTCAAAAATTTATTGATCAATTTAAAGATTTTTCAATAATAGTATTGATAATTGCAGCAATTGTTTCTGGAGTAGTTGGAGTAATGCAAGGAGAAGGATTTACAGACACAATAATAATATTAATAGTAGTATTATTAAATGCTGTAATAGGAGTTGCACAAGAAAGTAAAGCAGAAAAATCATTGGAAGCACTAAAAAAATTAAGTGCACATGCTGCGAAGGTAATAAGAAATGGAAAAGAAACAGCAATTCCAGCAAGAGAATTAGTACCAGGAGATTTAGTTATAATAGAAACTGGTGATTATATATCAGCAGATTTAAGAGTAATAGAAGCTGTTAACTTAAAATCACAAGAAGCATCTCTTACAGGAGAATCAGTTCCAGTAGAAAAAAGAACAGATGCAATTCAAGAAACAGAAGTAGGGGTTGGAGATAGAAAAAATATGTTATTTTCATCAAGTTTAATAACATATGGTAGAGGTAAAGCTATTGTTGTAAAAACTGGTATGAATACTGAAGTTGGAAAAATAGCAGATATGATAAATCAAACAGAAGACCAAGAAACACCACTTCAAAAGAAATTAAATAGCTTAGGGAAAACACTTGGAATGGTAGCATTAACAATATGTGCAGTAATATTTGTAATTGGGCTATTACAAGGAAAAGAAATTATCAATATGTTTATGACAGCTGTATCACTAGCAGTAGCAGTAATTCCAGAGGGATTAGTTGCAGTATCAACAATTGTACTTGCAATAGGTGTACAAAAAATGGTAAAGAAAAATGCAATAGTAAAAAAATTACCAGCAGTAGAGACATTAGGAAGCAGTACAGTTATTTGTTCAGATAAAACAGGAACATTAACACAAAATAAAATGACAGTAGAAAAAGTATTTTGTAATGATACAACCTCAGATATTGAAAGAGCAGAAACAAATGAAGATTTTAGAAAATTAATATATGATTGTATGTTATGTAATGATTCAAGAGTATTGGAAAATGGAGAAATTGCAGGAGATCCAACAGAAACTGCATTAGTAGATTTTGCTTTAAAGTTGGATTATCCAGTATCAATTATGAGAGAAAATCCAAGAGTTGCAGAAGTTCCATTTGATTCTAATAGAAAATTAATGTCAACAGTAAATGGAAAAGATGGAAAATATATAGTATATACAAAAGGTGGACTAGATGAAATTTTAAGAAAATGTGATTCTTATTTATATAAAGGAAGTGTAAGACACAATTTAAGTGATTATGCAGAATGGATTAGAACCAATAATGAACATATGGCAAATGAAGCTTTAAGAGTATTGGCATTTGCATATAAAGAAATAGACCATGTACCATCAAAATATGAAATGGAAAATCTAGAAAATGGATTAACATTTATAGGAATGGTAGGAATGATAGACCCACCAAGAGAAGAAGCAAAAAAAGCAGTGGAAAAATGTAAACATGCTGGAATAAAAACAGTAATGATAACAGGTGACCATAAGGCTACAGCGGTTGCTATTGCTAAGAAAATTGGAATATTAGAAAACGATAATGAAGCATTAACAGGATTGGAATTAGATAAAATATCTGACGAACAATTAGCAAAAGATGTTAGAAAATATTCAGTATATGCAAGAGTTTCACCAGAACACAAAGTACGTATTGTAAAAGCATGGCAGAAAAATGGCGAAATAGTTGCAATGACAGGTGATGGAGTAAATGATAGCCCTGCATTAAAAACAGCAGACATTGGTTGTGCGATGGGTAAAGTGGGAACAGAAGTTGCCAAAGAAGCTGCAGATGTTATATTAACAGATGATAATTTTGCAACAATAGTATCAGCAGTAGAAGAAGGAAGACGTATTTATGATAATATTTTAAAAGTAATTCAATTCTTACTTTCATGTAATGTTGGAGAAGTTATTGTATTATTATTAGCAACATTATTTGCACCAACAATAGGAAGAGTGTTTGGAATATATGATATTTCAATGATACAAGTATTATTACCAATTCATATTTTATGGATTAATCTTGTAACAGATACATTTCCTGCACTTGCATTAGCATTTGATCCAGCTAATAAAGACATAATGGATAGAAAGCCAGTAAAGAAAGACGAAGGAATATTCACAAAAGGTAGAACCTTTAGAATAGTATATCAAGGATTTATGATAGGATTACTTACACTTGCAGCATATTTAATTGGAATAGGTTCAACAAAAACAGCTATAGGAAATCTTACATTAGAAGAAACAAAAATAGAAGTTGGACAAACAATGGCATTTACAGTATTGGCATTTTCAGAATTAATTCATGTATTTAATATACGTGATAATAAAAATTCAATATTTAAAACAGGTATATTAGGAAACAGTATTTTGATTTATGCTGTTGTTATATCAGCATTATTAATGGGAGTTATCTTATTAATACCTCAATTAAGAGAAATATTTAGTATTCCAATTTTACCAGTTGGAAATATCATTGAAACCGTATTATTGATTATTGCACCAGTTGTTATAGTTGAATTAATGAAGTTATTTAAAGTCAATACAGCAAAGGATGAGTAAATATAAGGGGAATTAAAATGGATAAAAAGCAAAAATACATATTATTCGCAATTTTACTAGTACTTCTAGTAGTTGCGATGGTAGTTATTATAGTAAAAAATAGGACAGTTAGTGTAGCAAAAACTAGTGATGTAGATTATCATGCAGAAAACGAGCCTGTGGCACAAACAGGAGAGATTCCAGAAGAACCAAAAGAAGATGTTCAAGAGGAAGAAACAGAAAATGTGACTGATGAAACTGAAGTTGAGCCAGAAGAAAATGAAGGAACCAAAGTAACACCAGTTTCAAATGTTACAAATTCAAAACAAGGAATTTATTATATAAAAGTAAATTTAGAGCAAAATGTTGTTACAATTTATTCAAAAGATGAAGATGGTGAATATACAATACCAGTAAGGGCAATGGTGTGTTCAACCGGAAAAGCAACACCAACAAGTGGAACATATACTATTCCTAATAGAAAATGGGATAGATGGACTTGGGGCCAAATGGTTGGAAATGTATGGGCACAATATTATGTTAGAATAAAAGGAAGTATTTTATTCCACTCTGTGCCATATACAAGTAAAGACAAGTCTACACTAGAATATTGGGAATATGATAAATTAGGAACTAAGGCATCAGCTGGATGTATACGTTTAACTGTACAAGATGCAAAATGGATATATGACAATTGCAAAGCTGGAAGCAAAGTTGAGTTTTATTCTGATCCAAATCCAGGACCTTTAGGAAAGCCAACTGCTCAAAAAATTTCTGATGATGAAGAAGTAAGAGGTTGGGATCCAACAGATCCTGATAATGATAATCCTTGGATGGATTATACAAGACCAGCAAATAAAAATACAGTGCCAGCAGAAGAGTTGCCACCAATAGATTAATGTGAAAATGCGAAAATGGGGTCGGTCCTTTTTTGAACATTGTTCAAAAAAGGACCGACCCCATTTTCACGTTTTCACATTTTCGCATACATTACTTTTTATACTGACCTCCCAGTACAATCCTCAAACAAAAGAAAATGTGTTAAAATTTTAAAGACAAATGAGGAGGAAAGAAATGGAGACAAATAAAATAACAGATTTAAAAGACATGCTAAAAAAATCAGGAGAAAAATATCCAGAAAAAATAGCATACAAAATAAGAATAGAACAAGGAAAATATAAAGAGATAACACATAAACAAGTAAGAAATATGATAGATAGTTTAGGAACAGTATTAATAGATATGGGTCTAAAAGGCAAGCGAATAGGCGTTATTGGTGAAAATAGATATGAATGGGAAATAGCATATTTATCAATAGTATGTGGAACAGGAATAGTAGTGCCATTAGATAAATCTTTGCCAGAAAATGAATTAAGAAGTTTGATTGAACGTTCAGAAATAGAAGCGATTTTCTATACTAAAAAATATGAAGATAGTTTGAAAAAAATATTAGAAGAAAAAGTAGGAAAACTAAAATACTTAATTTCTATGGAAAATGAAGAACAAGAATTAATAAAAAAAGGTGAGCAATTAATTAAACAAGGAAACAGAGAATTTATAGATGCAAAAATTGATAATGAGAAGATGAACATTATGCTTTTTACGTCTGGAACAACATCAGCATCAAAGATAGTTGCATTATCACATAAGAACTTAGTATCAAATTTGATGGATATTTCATCAATATTAGATGTTAATTCAGATGATGTATTTTTATCATTTTTACCAATACATCATGTATTTGAATGTACTGTAGGATTTTTGTTTGCACTATATTCAGGAGCTCAAACAGTATTTTGCGATGGAATAAGACATATTATGGAAAATATGAACGAATATAAAGTATCTGTAATGGCATCTGTTCCAGCAATTTATGAAAGAATATACAAAATTATAAGCAAAAATAAAGAAAATGCTAAAGACTTGCTAGGTGGGCATGTAAAATTGCTAATAAGTGGTGCAGCAAGTCTAGATCCAACAATTGAAAAAAATTATAGAGATTTAGGAATTAATTTGGTTCAAGGATATGGATTAACAGAAACATCACCTGTTATTGCAGTTGGTACAAATGCACATTATAGAACAGGTTCAGTAGGAATTGCAGTCCCAAGTGTTGAAGCAAAAGTAATAAATTGTGATGAAACAGGAATGGGTGAATTGGTTGTAAAAGGTCCAAGCATCATGTTAGGCTATTATGGAAATAAAGAAGAAACAGATAAGGTTTTAAAAGATGGATGGTTTAATACAGGTGATTTAGCAAGAATTGATAAAGATGGATACATATTTATATGTGGCAGAAAAAAGAGTGTTATAGTATTAAAAAATGGTAAAAATATTTTTCCAGAAGAAATGGAAAGTAGAATTAATAGAATTGATGGTGTAGAAGAATCATTTATTTTTGGGAAGCCAGTTTCAGAAGATAAAAATAATATAAAAATCTTTGCTAAAGTTGTATACAATCAAGAGTTGATGAAAGATATGTACAATGTTCAAGAAAGTGCAGATGTATACAAAATTATCAGTGAAAAAGTAAAAGAAATAAATCAAGAAATGCCAAGATATAAGGCTATAAAAGGTGTGATTGTAAGTGAAGAGCCACTTATAAAAACTACTACAAATAAAATAAAAAGACAAGATAATTTTAATCAAATTATGAGTCAATTATAGAAAGAGGAAATCTATGTACAAACAATATTTCTATCGCAAGATAGATTCAACACAGTTAGAAATTTGGAGAAGGATTGAAGCAAATAAAATAGACAATAAAACCGTTGTAATTGCAGACATACAAACAAATGGAAAAGGTACACATGGGAGAAAATGGCATACAGATGAAGTTAATAATATTGCATTTTCTTTTTTTAGACAAATCAATTGTGAGATTGATAAATTAGATGGTTTAACTACTGAAATGGCACAAATTATATTAGATATTTTTAAAGAAATATATCAAATTAAACTTCAAATAAAATTACCAAATGACATATTTTACAATGGAAAAAAAGTAGGTGGAATACTTTCAGAAACAAAAGTAAGTGGCAATATTGTGAAATATATTGTTGTTGGAATAGGAATAAATACATGTCAAACTGAGTTTACTGCAGAAATAAAAAATATTGCGACATCAATAAAAAATGAATTTGGAATTGATGTGGATAGAATGAAAATCATAGAAGAATTTTGTAATAGATTTGAAAAAAGAATATCGGGAAGGATTGATAAATAGATGAAAATAGGATACTTATTTCCAGGTCAAGGTGCACAAAGTCTAGGAATGGGAAAAGATATATATGAAAAATATGATGTGGCAAATGAGGTTTATAGAAAAGTTCAAGAATTGACAGGAATAGATGTTGCTAAAATAACATTTGAAAATGAAGAATTGCTAAATCAAACACAATATACACAAATTTGTATTTTAACAATGAGTTTAGCAATTTTAGAAATCTTAAAACAGAATGGGATACAAGCAGAAGTTGCAAGCGGCTTAAGCTTAGGAGAATATACAGCTTTAATAAATAGTGAAGCACTAAATTTTGAAGATGGTATAAAATTAGTAAAAAAACGTGGTGAATATATGCAAAAACTAGTTCCAGAAGGTGAATGGCTAATGGCTGCAGTACTTGGTATGGAAGAAGAAAAGGTTATTGAAGTATGCAAATTAGCAAATGAAAAATCAGCAGAAAATTTTGTGGTTCCAGTAAACTTTAATTGTCCAGGTCAAATTGTAATATCAGGAAATAAGGCTGGTGTTGAAACAGCAGAAGTTATTGCTAAAGAGCAAGGTGCAAGAAAAGTTAGAGAACTAAAAACATCAGGACCATTCCACACAGAAAAATTAAAAGAAGCATCAGAAGCATTGAAAAAAGAGTTGGGAAAAGTAGAATTTAATAAATTTAATAATACAGTTATAAAAAATATAGATGGCACAGAATATAAGGAAACAGATGATATTAGAGATATATTAGCAAAACATATAATAAGTCCTGTTAAATTTACAGCAGTGCTTCAAAAGATGTTAGACATGGGGGTTGATACTTTTGTTGAAGTTGGACCAGGAAAAACATTGTCAGGATTTATAAAGAAAATGCCAACAGAGAAAGAGATAAAAATTTTAAACATCAATAATTGTGAAACTTTAGAAAATGTTTTAAAGGAGGTAAAATAAATGGATAAGGTAGCAATGATAACTGGTGCAACTAGAGGAATTGGAAAACAAATTGCTTTAACATTAGCAAATGAAGGTTATAATATCGTATTAAATTATAGAACTGAAAATGATGAGCTAAAACAATTGAAAAATGAAATTGAAAGCAAAAATGTAAAATGCTTAGCAGTTCAAGGTGATGTAACAAATTTTGAAGATTGCAAGCAAATGATAGAAAGTGCAATTAAGGAATTTGGAAAAATTGATGTATTAGTAAATAATGCGGGAATTACTAAAGATATGTTACTTGCAAGAATGAAAGAAGAAGATTTTAAACAAGTAATAGATGTTAATTTAGTTGGAACATTTAATATGACTAAAAACGTAATTTCATATATGATGAAAGCAAGAAATGGAAAAATTATAAATATTTCATCAGTTGTAGGAATTGCAGGTAATGCAGGTCAAACAAATTATTCTGCATCAAAAGCAGGAATAATTGGATTTACCAAAAGCTTGGCAAAAGAAGTTGCATCAAGAAATATTTTAGTAAATGCAGTAGCACCAGGATTTATAGAAACGAATATGACAGATGTATTAAAACAAGAAGTAAAAGACGAAATTGCTAAAAATATTCCATTAAAAAGAATGGGAACACCTCAAGATGTAGCAAATGTAGTAAAATTTTTAGCTTCAGAAGATAGCTCATATATTACAGGGCAAGTTATTTCAGTTGATGGAGGAATGATTTAATGAAAAAGAGAGTTGTAATAACAGGTTTAGGTGCAATAACACCAATAGGTAAAACAGCAAATGAGACTTGGAATGGAATTAAAAATAAAAAATGTGGAGTTGATGAAATCAAATTATTTAATGCTGAGAATTTTAAAACTAAATTTGATGCAGAAGTAAAAGATTTTAATCCATTAGATTATTTAGATATGAAACAAGCCAAAAGATTAGATAGAAGTTCACAGTTTGCAATTATTGCAGGAAGAGAAGCTTTAAAAGATAGTGGAATAACAACAGAAAATACAGATTTTAATAATGTAGGTGTTTTTGTAAGTTCTGGAATAGGTGGTCTAACTACAATTCAACAACAATGTGAAATCAATTATGAAAAAGGAAATAATAGAGTATCTCCAATGTTTATACCAATGGGAATTGCTAATATGCCTGCTGGAAATGTTGCAATAGATTTAGGATTAAAAGGAGAATCAATTTCTATAGTTACAGCTTGTGCATCATCTACACATGCTATTGGAGAAGCTTTTAGAAATATACAAGATGGATATGAAGAAGTAATTTTGGCAGGTGGATGTGAAGCTGCTATTTGTCAATCTGGTGTAGCAGGATTTGAGAATATGAAGGCATTAACACATGCAACTGAAAAAGATAGAGCAAGCATACCATTTGATAAAGAGAGAAGCGGATTTGTAATTGGTGAAGGTGCAGGAGTTGTAGTTTTAGAAGAATTAGAACATGCCAAAGCAAGAAATGCCAAAATATATGCAGAGCTTGTAGGATATGGTGCAACATCTGATGCATATCATATTACTTCACCAGCTCCAGATGGAGAAGGTGCTGCAAGAGCCATGGTAAGAGCAATGGAAAATGCAAACATAAAACCAGAAGATGTTGATTATATAAATGCTCATGGAACTTCAACACATTTAAATGATGTATGTGAAACACTAGCAATAAAAAAAGCATTAGGAGATGCAAGTAAAAAAGTTATGGTAAGCTCAACAAAAGGAAATACAGGACATTTACTAGGTGCTGCTGGTGCAGTTGAAGCTCTTATATGTGCAAAGGCTATAGAAGAACAATTAGTTCCGCCAACATTAAATTACAAAGTACCAGACGAAGAATGTGATTTGGATATTGTTCCAAATGAGTTAAGAAATGCAAATTTAAATGTTGTAATGTCAAATTCTTTGGGATTTGGAGGACATAATGCAAGTATCATATTAAAGAAATATGAGGAGGAAAAATAAATGGAGTATGACAAAATAAAACAATTGATGGAAGATATGGGAAAATCTAATATAGAAGAATTGGAAATTGAGTTTCCTGAAGGAATGAAAATAAGCATGAAGAAGAATGTTGCTGTTGTGCCGGCTCAACAAGTGGTAGCTCAACAATCTACAAATATTCCTGTAGTTCAATCAATCCAAACTACTCAACCTGTACAGGAAGAGCCAAAAGAAGAATATAAAGAAATAAAATCTCCAATGGTTGGAACATTTTATTCAAAACCATCACCTGACAAAGAAGCGTTTGTAAAAGTAGGAGATAAAGTAAAAAAAGGTCAAGTGGTTTGCATTATAGAAGCAATGAAATTAATGAATGAAATAGAAGCAGAATTTGATGGAGAAGTAGTAGAAGTGTGTTTAAATGATGGCGAGGCAGTTGAATATGGAAAATCACTTTTTAAATTAAAATAGGAGAAAAATATGTTAGATAAAGAAGAAATAAAAAAAATAATTCCTCAGAGAGATCCATTTTTAATGATAGATGAGGTAGAACAATTTGTGCCAGGAGAAAGTTGTACTGCTTATAAAAATGTAAGTGCAGATGAATATTATTTTAAAGGTCATTTTCCTGGAAATCCTATAATGCCTGGAGTGTTAATGGTAGAAGCATTAGCACAAACAGGAGCAGTAGCAATTCTGTCAATGGAAGAAAATAAAGGAAGAAATGCATTATTTGGCGGAATTAATAATTTGAAATTCAAAAAGCAAGTTGTTCCAGGGGATAGATTAAAATTAGAGGTTAAGATAATTAAAAGAAAAGGACCAATAGGAATAGGAGAGGCAATTGCCACTGTTGATGGGAAAATTGCTGTTAAAGGTGAATTAACATTTGCCATAGTATAATGGCATTTTGGAGCTTATAGGAAAGGAAAAGAAAGATGGTAAACAAGATATTAATTGCAAATAGAGGAGAAATAGCAGTAAGAATAATAAGAGCATGTAAAGAAATGAATATAAAAACAGTTGCAGTATATTCAGAAGTAGACAAAGATGCAATGCATGTAAAACTAGCTGATGAGGCTATATGTATAGGCCCTGCAAATTCTAGTAAAAGCTATTTGAATTTTAAAAATATAATAGAAGCAGCTAATATAACAGGAGCTGATGCAATTCATCCTGGATTTGGATTTTTATCAGAAAATAGCCAGTTTGCAAAAATATGTGAAGAATCTAATATAAAATTTATAGGTCCAAATTACAAAGTAATTGAATTGATGGGAAATAAGTCAAATGCAAAAGAATTAATGAAAAATGCAGGAGTTCCAGTTATACCAGGTTCAGATGGAAGTGTAAAGGGACTAAAAGATGCAATCAAAATTGCAAATGAAATAGGATATCCAGTTATGCTAAAAGCAGCTGCTGGAGGTGGAGGAAAAGGAATAAGAATTGTAAATATTCCAGAAGAACTAGAAAGTAATTATAATATTGTAAAGCAAGAAGCAAAACTTTCTTTTAATGATGATGAAATATATATAGAAAAGTTCGTAAAAAATCCTAGACATGTAGAAATACAAATTTTAGCAGATGAGCATGGAAATGTAATCCATCTAGGAGAAAGAGACTGCTCAATACAGAGAAGAAATCAAAAAGTGATTGAAGAAACACCTTCAACAGCAATAGATGACAAATTAAGAAACAAGATGGGAGAAGCTGCAATTAAAGCAGTAAAAGCATCAGGATATACAAGTTGTGGGACGATTGAATTTTTAGTAGATTGTGATAAAAACTTCTATTTTATGGAGATGAATACAAGAATCCAAGTAGAACATCCGATAACAGAAGAAAGAACAGGAATTGATATTGTTAAAGCTCAAATAAGAATTTCAGCAGGAGAGCCATTAAAAATAAAACAAAAAGATGTTAAATTTAATGGACATAGTATTGAATGTAGAATAAATGCAGAAAATCCAGCCAAGAATTTTAGACCATGTCCAGGAACAATAACAGGAGTAATTTTGCCAGGAGGAAATGGTGTAAGAGTTGATACGGCGATATATTCAGGTTATACAATACCAAGTAACTATGATTCAATGATTGCAAAAATAATCACACATGGGGACACAAGAAATGAAGCAATCAGCAAAATGAAACGAGCTTTAGAAGAAACAGTAATAGAAGGTGTAGATACAAATATAGATTTCTTATTTAAGATTATAAAAAATCCAAATTTTATTAGAGGAAATTTTGATACCTCTTTTATTGAAAAAGAAATTTTGAAATAGAGGAAAGAAAAATGATAGTAGATAAAATAAAAAAAAGAGAGCCAACGGCTAAAAGGCTAACAAATAAAGTAGATATTCCAATTGGAAAATGGATAAAATGTGATAAATGTAAAGAAATAATTTATAAAGAAACTTTAAGAGAAAACTATTCAATTTGTCCTAATTGTGGTGCATATTTTAGAATGCATATAAATAAAAGGCTAGAAACAATATTAGATGAAGGATCTTATAAAAGATTTGATTTAGACATAGATACAACAAATCCATTAGGATTGGAAGATTATCCTAAAAAGATAAAAGCATTAAGAGAAAAAACAGGAATTCAAGAAGCTGTTGGATGTGGTACTGGAAAGATAAATGGAGAAGATGTTGTTATTTGTATAATGGATAGTGGATTTTTGATGGGAAGTATGGGAGTTGTAGTTGGAGAAAAAATTACATATTCAATAGAAAAGGCAATAGAATTAAAATTGCCAATTATAATCTTTTGTACATCAGGTGGAGCAAGAATGCAAGAAGGAATAGTGTCTTTAATGCAGATGGCAAAAACGACATCAGCAATAAGAAAATTAAATGATGCAGGATTATTATATATATCTGTACTAACAGATCCAACATATGGAGGAGTTACAGCTTCATTTGCGAGTATTGCAGATATAGTACTTGCAGAGCCTAAAGCAATGATTGGCTTTGCAGGAAAACGTGTAATTGAGCAGACAATAGGTCAAACATTGCCAGAAGATTTTCAGACTTCAGAATTTTTGTTAGAACATGGATTTATAGACAAAATTGTTGAAAGAAAAGATATGAAAAATACATTAAGTACATTAATTAAATTTCATAAAGACCAACTAGGAGGTGAATAGATTGGAAAAATCAGCATGGGAAAAAGTCGAAATTGCAAGAAATCCAAAAAGAAAAACAGCATTAGATTATATAGAAAAAATATTTGATGAATTTATAGAATTACATGGAGATAGAGCTGGAAAAGATGATAAGTCAATTGTATGTGGACTTGCAAAAATAGGTAAACAGAATTTTACAGTAATAGCAGAGCAAAAAGGAAGAACCACAAAAGAAAATATAGAAAGAAATTTTGGAATGCCTACCCCAGAAAGCTACAGAAAAGGCATTAGATTTATGAAACAGGCCGAAAAGTTTAATAGGCCAGTTATCACATTTATTGACACAAAAGGAGCATATCCAGGAATAGAAGCAGAAGAAAAAGGTCAAGGAGAAGCGATTGCATCATCAATGCTTCAATTATCAGGTCTAAAAGTGCCAGTGATTGCAATTGTAATAGGAGAAGGTTCAAGTGGAGGCGCTTTAGCACTTGGAGTAGGAAATGAAGTAATCATGCTAGAAAATGCAATTTATTCAATCTTATCTCCTGAAGGTTATGCAAGCATTTTGTGGAAGGATGCATCACGTGCAAAAGAAGCGGCAGAAAAAATGAAGTTAACAGCCCAGAATTTGCTAGAATTAAATATTATTGATAAAATAGTGGAAGAAAAGTCATTTGAACAAACAGCCAAAGATTTAAAAACAGAGATTGAGCGTGGTGTGGCTGAATTGAAGAAACTATCTGCTGATGAATTAGTTGAGAGTAGATATCAGAAATATAGGAACATGGGAGAATATGTTGTGATATAAGAGAATTCGACGGGAGAATGCTGAAATGAGAGTTTGGATAAAAAATATATAGAGGAGAGAAGAGTAAAGATGTTGTTAGAAAATAAAAAAATATTAATAATGGGAATAAGAAACAAATGGAGCATAGCATTTGGAATTGCAAAATCTGCATATGAAAATGGAGCTGAATTGCTTTTTACGTGTAAAGGAGAAGAGAATAAAGCTAAGATAGAAGAATTAGTTTCAGAATTTAAAGGAAGCAAAGTATATCTTTTAGATGAAGCATCAGATGATGAACAAGTAAAAGCAACTTTTGAAAAAATAAAAGAAGAAAATGGAAAAATAGATGGGATTGTACATGCGATAGCACATGCATTTACAGATGATTTACACAATGATTTTATTCAAACAAGCAAAGAAGGATATTTACATGCCTGTGAAGTTAGTGCATATTCATTTGTACTAGCAGCAAGAACTGCAAAAGAATTAGATATGTTAAATGAAAATGCAAGTTTAGTTACTTTGACATATTATGGTTCAACAAAAGTAATAGAAGGATACAATGTAATGGGAATTGCCAAATCTGCATTAGAAGCAAGTGTGAGATATTTAGCTGAAAATTTAGGAAAAGAGCAAATTCGTGTAAATGCAATTTCAGCAGGACCAATAAAAACATTGTCTGCACGAGGCATTAAAGATTTTGGAAATATCTTGGATGTTATTGAAGCAAAAGCACCGTTACATAAGAATATAACAACAACACAAATTGGTGATGTTTCTACCTTTTTATTGAGCAAAATGTCAAATTGTATAACAGGGCAAATTATCTACGCCGACAATGGTTACGAGATAATGGGGTGCTAGTTTTTTGTTAATTTGGTACCGGTGTTTTTTTTGACAATTGTCAAGAAAAACACCGGTACCAAATTGTCACTTGTCACAAAGTTTAGGTGGCTCTTTAAAGCTTAAATACCAGCTCATTCCGTTATTATTTTGCTCGATAAAATTTAGTCTTTCTTGCAATTGAGGATATGTTTTTGGAGGTGTTTCAATAACAGGTTGCCCTGGCATCCAATTTGCAGGAGTAGAACCTTTTGAGCAGTCTGCCATTTGTAGTGCTTGAATAATTCTTAGGATTTCTGGTATAAATCTGCCTATGTTTAAAGGGTATACTAGAATTACTCTTACAATACCTTTATCATCAATTACAAAGACATTTCTAACAGTTTCTGTAGAACTAATATCATTAGAAATCATGCCATATTTTCTGGCAATTGATCCATTTCTATCTGCAACAATTGGAAATGGTAGAACGATTCCTGTCATACAATAAATGTCACGCATCCATGCAAGATGTGAGGGATTACTGTCTATACTTAAGCCTAATAGGCAAGTGTTTAATTTTTCAAAGTATGGGCAGGCATTTGCAAATGCAATCATTTCTGTTGTACAGACAGGTGTAAAGTCTCCTGGATGTGAGAAAAACACTAACCACTTTCCTTTGTAATCTTCAAGGCTGACAGGCCCATATGTAGTTTCTGCTTCAAAGCTTGGAGCGTGTTGACCAATTTTTACAGTTCCATTCATCATTAATTCATAGTCCATATAAAAAACTCCTTTCATCATATTGTATTTTGATGCGGAGTTTTTGTGACTTAAAAATTTTTGTCAAATATCTCTTTAAAAGTGCTAGACAAATACAAATGAATATAATACTCTATTGACTAACATACATGGTTAGTATAGGAATATGTCTTTTTAACTTGCAAAAACAAGGAAAATATTGTATAATAGAGAAGAATGAGGCAAAAAAATGCCTTAAACTGTAATTAAAAGTTGGAAGGAATGTTTATTTATATGGATAGAATGAAAACATTTGCTAAATATGCAATTTGGGTAATATTATTTTGGATATTGTCAGATATATTAATATATTATGGTATAAACACTACATATAAAACAATATCTAGAAGAAATGAAATTTCAAATCAAATAGCAATCAATGATGCAGAAGCAACCAAAGTCAATGGAAGAATAAAAGGAGCAGTAACTAATACAGAGGAAAACAATATAAGTGGAAAATATATAAAAATAGACTTATATTCAGAAAGAGGAAATGTATTAGGAACAAAATATTTAGATATTGGAAATCTAGAACCTAATCAAACTACACAATTTGAAACATATTTTAAAATTCAAGATGTAAAATCTTATGATGTTACCATTTCGGATGAAAAGGTAGAAACAACAACAGAGGTTGATTTCATGACAGAAGACATGAAACAGATGAGAATAATAATGTTGTTAACATATATGATATTTTTTTAGTTGAAGAAAAATTTTTTAAAAATTTTTAAAAAGTATTGTCAAAAATAAAAGAATGTGTTACTATATAAAAGTATCACATAGGGGCATAGTGTTAATGGTAGCACATCGGTCTCCAAAACCGCTTGTCTGGGTTCGAATCCTAGTACCCCTGCCATAAAAAACTATTAATTGGGGAATTAATAGTAAAAAAATTAGGGGCCTAGAAAGAAGTTTAGCATATAGAGCTAGACTTCTTTTTTTGCTTAAAATTAAAATAGGAGGTGAAAATTATTAATAAATTAATTTATAAAATTATAATATTTACTATTATGGTATGCATATTTTTTGTGCCTACAATTTCAGCAAATGCAGGAACAATAGGAGATGAACCTGAAAAGGGGCAAATCATATTTGGTAGCAACACTAAATATGCCTGGCCAATTCCAGGGTATACATCAATCTCATCACCATTTGGAAAAAGAACAGCTCCAACCTCAGGTGCATCAACATATCATAAAGGAACAGACATACCAGCACCAGAAGGAACGCCACTTGTTGCAACCTGTGATGGAGAAATAACATTTACAGGATTTCTAGGTGGAGGTGGATATACAATAACACTTACAACAGAAGAAGATATAAAAATATCTTATTGCCATGTTTCGCCCAATTATATAGTATCAAAAGGTCAATTTGTAGAGCAAGGAGATATAATAGGAAATGTGGGGCCTAAATATGTGTATGGAGTTGTAGGAAATCAATATAAAGATTCAGCTGGAAATCCAACAAATGGAGCAACAACAGGTTGTCATCTTCATATAGGTTTTAGAATAGATAATGAGTATGTAAACCCATTAGATTATTTACAATAAAACAAAATTGTGGTATTATAATAATATTTGGAGGAGATAACCATGGCATTTGATGGAATTGTAACAAAAGCAATTGTAACAGAGTTGCAAGAATTAGTTGGAAGTAAAATTGATAAAGTACATGAACCTGATAAAAATACAATAGTCTTAGGATTGTATTCACAAGGAAAAAATTATGCATTAAATATTTGTATAGATGCACATAATTGTAGGCTAAACTTAACAACACATAACAAGCTAAATCCACTTGTTGCACCTAATTTTTGTATGCTACTTAGAAAACATTTGATAGGTGGTAAAATTTCTGGCATTTTTATGCAAGGGCTTGAAAGAATTGTAAATATTGAAATTGAGACTATTAATGAATTTAGTGAGATAGAAAATAAAACTTTAATTTTGGAATTGATGGGAAAACATAGCAATATCATTCTTAAAAATCAAAATGATATTATTATTGATGCAATGAGGCATATTGCTTCAAATAATTCATATAGAGAAATATTACCATCACGAATTTATACATTACCACAATCAAATAAATATGAATTTACTAAATTGTCAGGGCCAGAAGAGTTTGGTGAAAAATTAGAAATAGATTCAACAGAAAATGATTATGCTAAAAAGCTTTCAAATACATTTACAGGGATAAGCTTGTCGTTTGCGAAATCTGCAGTAGAACAGAGAGAATTGCCTGAAATATATAATTATATAAATGAAATTATAAATAGTGAAAAATTGAAATTTGAGTTAGAAGGCTCTGACTATGTTTTAAAACTATCAGATCAAGAGAAAGAAATGTTTGAATTAAACTTTTTTATAGATGACTTTTATTTTGAAAGAGAGACAACAGAAGCATTTACAAATGCTAGAAATACTATGCTTAGAATGATTTTAGAAGTTCTAAAAAAATATAAAAATCGTTTGGCAAGTATAGATGCGAAATTACAAGAATGTGATGGAATGGACAAATATAGATTATATGGAGAATTGATAACAGCTAATTTATATCAGCTTACAAATACACATTCAGATAGCATAGAATTGTACAATTACTATGATAATAGCAATATTAAGATTCCATTAGATGTAAAATATTCGCCAAGCATGAATGCTAAGAGATATTTTAAGAAGTATTCGAAATTGAAAAATGCATATAAAATTGTATCTGAGCAAAAAGTAGAAACAGAAAAAGAATTAAATTATATAGAAAGTATAGTTTATGAATTAGAAGATAGTACATGTTTAGAAGATGTTCAGGACATCTTTGAGGAAATAAGCGAAAATGTGGTATTTAAAGAAAAATTAAAGAGGAAAGAAAAGAAAAACAAAAATCAGAAAAAGAAAAAACAACAAAAATTTTCACCAATTGAATATGAAGTGAATGGATATAAAATTTATGTCGGAAGAAATAATAAAGAAAATGATTGGTTAACATTATCATTTGCAAGTAAAACAGATTATTGGTTTCATACCAAAGATGTGCAAGGAAGCCATGTTATATTAAAAGCAGATAAAGAGGTAAATGATGATATTTTAGTAAAAGTAGCAGAGATTGCGGCAAAACATAGTAAAGCCAAAATGTCATCAAATGTGCCAGTTGATTATTGTTTAGTACAATTTGTGAAAAAGCCAAATGGTTCAAAGCCAGGAATGGTAATATTTACAAATAATAAAACCTTAAATGTAAATCCACAAAAATAAACAGGGGAGTTCAATAAGAACTCCTCTGTTTGCTGAAAATTATTTTTATTTTCCAGCTTTTGCTTGGTCACAATAGTCTTCAAAAATGCTCCATATAATCCGGCAAGGCCGAGAAAGACGAAGCATGTTGGAAACAGAATTCTCAAAAGTCGTATACTCAATAAAGGGAACATCTTGTGTTTCGATAATGTCTTTATTGATTTTGATAGACTGGAATTCAGGAATCAACTCACAGAGTTTTTTTGCATTTGCATTGCGGTCAGGGTAAAAATCACTGATATCAATCATGAGTGCGAAAAAGGCTTCGCGGTTGATTGTTCCTTTGTAAGTTTTGCCGTTTTCAATGTAAGTTAATTCAATAAGGCTTCCCATGCTAATACCTCCATCATTTAATGAAATTAATGGGCTAATTAATTTCGGACAGGAAAATTATACCATATTATTGTTATAATTTCCAGCTTTTTTTCAAAAAATGTTGACAAAGCAAGGTTAAAATAATATAATAATTGCAAATAAATAATTACGATGAAAAAGAAAAATCATGTGGAAAGTTTTGGAGAGAGCTAGCAGTTGGTGCGAAGCTAGTAATTTGAACCATGAGGGGAGCTTTGGAGTAATATAAATTAAGGTGCTCAATGTCTTGAAAAAAGACTTTGAGAATTAGGGTGGAAACGCGGAATTTAACTTTCGTCCCTAGCAATATATTTTTTATTGCTAGGAATGAAAGTTTTTTTAATTTTTCTAGCAAAGAAGTAACAAGGAGGAGTTTAAAATGGTAAAATCAATGGACACAATAGTAAATTTGTGTAAAGCAAGAGGATATATATATCCTGGATCAGAAATATACGGAGGATTAGCAAATACTTGGGACTATGGACCTTTAGGAGTAGAACTAAAAAACAATGTAAAAAAATTATGGAGAAAGAAATTCATTCAAGAAAGTAAATACAATGTTGGATTAGATGCTGCAATTTTAATGAACCCACAAACATGGGTAGCATCAGGACATGTTGGAGGATTTTCAGACCCACTTATCGATTGTAAAGAATGCAAAACAAGACATAGAGCAGATAAATTAATCGAAGAATGGGCTCATGAACAAGGAAAAGACATGATTGCAGATGGAATGTCAGATGAAGAAATGATAAAATTCTTAGATGATAATAATATTCCATGTCCAAACTGTGGAAAACACAACTTCACATCAATTCGTAAATTCAACTTGATGTTCAAAACATTCCAAGGTGTAACAGAAGATGCAAAAGCAGAAATATATTTAAGACCAGAAACAGCACAAGGTATATTTGTTAACTTCAAAAATGTAATGAGAACAACAAGAAAAAAATTACCTATGGGTATTGCACAAGTAGGAAAAGCATTCAGAAATGAAATTACACCAGGTAACTTTACATTTAGAACAAGAGAATTTGAGCAAATGGAACTAGAATTTTTCTGCAAACCAGGAACAGATTTAGAATGGCATGAATATTGGAAAAAATTCTGCGAAGATTGGCTATTAGGATTAGGAATGAAAAAAGAAAATATTCGTTTAAGAGATCATAGCCCAGAAGAATTAGTATTTTATAGCAAAGCAACAACAGATATAGAATATGCATTCCCATTTGGATGGGGAGAATTATGGGGAATTGCTGACAGAACTGATTATGACTTAACAAATCATATGAATATGTCAAAAGAAGATTTCACATATTTAGACCCAGAAACAAATGAAAGATATGTACCATATTGTATCGAACCATCACTTGGAGCAGACAGAGTTGCATTAGCATTTTTATGTAATAGCTATGATGAAGAAGAAATTGCAGAAGGAGATACAAGAACAGTATTACACTTACATCCTGCTTTAGCACCATACAAAGTAGCTGTATTGCCATTATCTAAAAAATTATCAGAAAAAGCAGAAGAAGTATATACACAATTATCAAAGAAATTTATGTGTGAATATGATGAAACAGGTTCAATTGGAAAACGTTATAGAAGAGAAGACGAAATAGGTACACCATATTGCGTAACTGTTGATTTTGATACATTAGAGGATAATACTGTAACAGTAAGAGATAGAGACACAATGGAACAAGTTAGAGTAAATATTAATGATTTGGAAAAATGGATTGAGGAGAAGGTTGAATTTTAGGGCATGCGCAAAAAAGGACCGACCCTAAATTAGCATGAGAGAAAATGCACAAAAAAGGACCGACCCCAAATTAACAAGAGAGGAAAAGAAAAATGGGAAATAAAAAAACTATAATAGGAATTATAATATTATTAATATTGATAATAGGAATAGTGGTATTTGCCTATTCTTATAATAAGTTTAATTCTGAGCAAATGAAGCTTTTGTCAGAAGAGTCAAATAAAATATTACAATCAAATATAGTAACTGAAAATGTGGACTTTAATATTAAGACTAAGAAAAATTATGCCATTGTTGAAAAAGCTATTAAAGAATATGTATCAAATCTTAAGAATACATATATAGAGATTGAAGAATTATATAGTGGAATAAATCCAAATAGTATTTTTTCTGCACAAAACATAAATCATAAAGATTTAAGTGAGATTGATGAGATTATAAAAGAATATAAGGATAAAAGTCAAAATTGTGTAGATGAATTAGAAAAATTAGTTGCTGAAGAGAGTATTTCTGAAAATATTAATAATAAAAGTTTTTCTAGTAGAGAAAAGTATTATAAAGATTTATACAATACTGTTATGTTGAGTGATGCCATGAAATCACAATATAGTTCTTTAAAGGAAAAAGTTAAAGATGAAAAAAGCAAGTTGAATGAAAAGGTAAGCAAAATAGAAAAAATAAAGAATTTCTTGGAAAATAATAAAGATGCTTGGGAAATCAAAGATGATAAAATACAATTTAATAATTTGAATAGAATGACAGAATACTATGGATTGTTAAATCAACTTGTTGACTAATATACAAGAAAGAAGGAATTAAATATGAGAAAATATTTTGGAACTGATGGAATTCGTAGAATTGCAAATACTGAATTATCACCAGAATTAGTTTATAGAGTTGCTAAAGCAGGGGCATATGTGTTGTCAAGACATTCTAAAAAAGCTCCAACTATATTGATTGGTAGAGATACTCGTCTTTCAGGTACATTAATAGAAAGTGCAATGGTTGCAGGATTTTTAAGCTATGGTGCAAATGTAAAATTACTAGGAGTTATTCCAACTCCTGGTGTTGCATATTTAACTAGAAAGCTACAAGCTGATGCTAGTGTAGTTATTTCAGCTTCTCATAATACATATGAATTCAATGGAATAAAATATTTTAGCAATAAGGGAATGAAAATTCCTGATGATGTTGAGAAAGAAATAGAAGAAGTTATGGATTCTGGAAAACTTGACGAATTATCAGCTGTAAGCGAAAAAATAGGTGTTTCTGAAGTTAGCACAGATTTATTAGATGAATATGTATATTTCTTTAGAAAGAATTTTGATGATAATATTGCAAGACTAAATAGACCAGATTTTAAAGTTGTTATAGATACTGCAAATGGTGCAACATATCAAGTTGCAGATAAGGTATTTACAACACTTGGAATAAATCATGTAATAATAAATAACAAACCAGACGGAATAAATATTAATGCTGGATGTGGTTCAACACATCTTGAAATGTTGAAAGAATATGTTGTAAAAAACAAAATGAGTCTTGGAATTGCATATGATGGTGATGGAGATAGATGCCTTGCAGTTGACGAAAATGGAGAAGAAATAGATGGAGATAAATTGCTTGCAATTATTTCTCAATATCTAAGAAAACAAGATAAGCTTGCTAAAGGTACAATTGTTGCAACTGTTATGAGTAACTTAGGTTTGAATAAATTTGCAGAAAAAGAAGGCTTGAACTTTATTCAAACTAAAGTAGGAGACAGATATGTACTAGAAGAAATGCTAAAAAGCGGATATAACTTAGGTGGAGAGCAATCTGGCCATGTTATATTATTAGACTATAATCCTACTGGTGATGGAATATTAACCTCATTAATGCTAATTCAAGCAATTTTAGAGAGTGGCAAAAAAGCATCCGAATTAGGCTCAATTGTACAAAAATATCCACAAGTTTTAATAAATGCAAAAGTGGATTCAGATAAAAAATATGATTATGAGAAAAATGTAGAAATAAAGAATGCAATTGAAAAACTAGAAAAAGAATTTTCCGGAAATGGCAGAGTTTTAATTAGACCTTCTGGAACAGAACCTCTTGTTAGAGTTATGATTGAAGGAAAAGATAAAGAGGTTATTAGAGAAAAAGCACAAAAAATAGCAGATTTAATAGAGAAAAATTGCAAATAAAGAAAGAGGGTTTAAGATGGGATTTTTTGATAAACTAAAACAAGGACTAAGCAAGACAAAAGATTCAATTAATGAAAAAATCAATGATGTTTTTAGTAATTTTAGAAAAGTTGATGAAGATTTTCTAGAAGAACTAGAAGAAGCATTAATAATGTCAGATATAGGAATTGAAACTTCAACAAAAATAATTGATAATCTAAGAACTAGAATTAAAAAAGAAAAAATTGAAGATGAGGAACAAGTAAAAGAAGCATTAAGGGAAGAAATCGAAAAAATATTAGAAATTTCAGATAATTCATTAAAGCTTGAAACTAAGCCATCTGTAATCTTAGTAATAGGAGTAAATGGAGTAGGAAAAACTACTTCTATTGGAAAAATGGCTGCAAGATTATCAAGAGATGGAAAAAAAGTTGTAGTTGCTGCTGCAGATACATTTAGAGCTGCAGCAGTAGAACAATTGGAGATTTGGGCTAAAAGAGCAGGTGCTGAAATAGTAAAAAGAGAAGAAGGAATAGATCCAGCTTCAGTTGTATTTGATGCTATAAAAAAGACAAGAGAAATAGGTGCAGATGTTTTAATCTGTGATACAGCAGGAAGATTACACAATAAAAAATATTTGATGGACGAGCTAAACAAAATTCAAAAAGTAATCAACAAAGAAATGCCAGATGCATCAAAAGAAGTTTTGCTAGTAATTGATGCTGGAACAGGTCAAAATGCAATTTCACAAGTAAAAGCATTTAAAGAACAAGCAGATATTACAGGTATAGTTCTTACAAAATTAGATGGAACAGCCAAAGGTGGTGCTGTTATTGGAATTGTAGAAGAAAATAAAATTCCTGTAAAATTTATTGGCGTTGGTGAGCAAATTGATGATATGGAAATCTTTAATTCAAAGGATTTTGCTAAGGCAATAATATAATGCGCAAAAAAGGACCGACCCGAAATTAGCATGCGCAAAAAAGGACCGACCCCAAATTCACAAATTCGCGAGGAGGAAAATATGGAAATAACTAAACTAAGAATCGGAAAAAAAGCAAGAGCAGGACTTGTAATAGCATTTCTTATAATATATGCACTTATAACGTATATATCGCTAAGAGGCCAGTATTTGGAATATCTTGAACTAGGAAATCAATATGTCGAAAAATTTTTGACAGATATTAAATGTAAATACACAATAATGGGAATAAGTTTTGTTGTATTAAGTATTATTATATATTTTATAAATAGAGGTGTAAAAAAGGGGTTAAAGCCATTTTTTGAGCAAGAGAATAAAACAATGCCTAAGCTTCCTAATAAATCTTTAACTTTAATTATTTCTGCAATAGCAAGTGTTGTAATATCTAATAATTTAGTTGAAAAAGTTTTATTGCTTGCAAGTAATGTTTCTTTTGGAGAAGCTGACATAGTTTTCAATTTAGATATTTCATACTATATGTTTGTAAAACCTTTAATTGATTTGTTAATAGATTATGCGATAAAATTAATTATAATGTTAAGTTTGTACATGGCAGGATATTATATTGTTGTATTTAATTTTTATTTTAAAGGCGTAGATAGACAGTTATTGCGTGAAAGTAAATTGATAAAAAAGCTATTAAGAAATGTAATATTTTTAGCTATAGCTTATGGTGTTAAAACAGTGCTAAGCACTCAAAATATTGTGACAGGTAAATTGTTAACATTGGATAATGGAACAGAGTTGACAGGTGCTGGTATTGTTGAGGCAACGATTCAAGTTTGGGGATATGTGGGACTTGCTGTTGTAATTATAGTTGCATCAATATTGGCAGTAAAATATTTTGTTAAAAATCAAAATAAAAAAATCATGTATACAGTTATGTCTGTACCAATATATCTAGTTGCTTTATTTGTTGTTATGGTAGGATATAATTTAATATTTGTAAAACCAAATGAATTTGATAAAGAAAGAAAATATATTGGAGAGAATATAAAATCTACTCAAAAAGCTTATAATATAAAAGTAGAAGAAGAGAATGCTGATTATACAGGAACTATAACAGAAGAAGAAATTGAAAATAATTCAGATATTATAGATAATATTCCGTTAGTAAATGAAAAATTGGTTGTTGAAAGTTTGAATGATACTCAAACAGAATCTGGATATTATACATATAAAAATGCTCAAATTGCTAAATATCAAATTGACGGAAAAGACCAATTGGTATATGTTTCTCCAAGAGAAATGAAGAATCTAGATATTTCTTATAATAATAAAACATATGAATATACACATGGAATTGGAGAAATTGTTGCATCTGCAACATCTGTAGCAGAAGATGGAAATATCAAGTATATTCAAAAAGATATTTCTGGTACTGATAATATTTACAATATAACAGAACCAAGAATTTATTATGGTGTTGAAACTAATAGTACAGTTGTAGCAAATACAAAAAATAAGACAGAATATGATTATACAGATAATGCTGGAATAGAACATACATATAATTATTCTGGAAAATCTGGAATACAAGTTGGGTTTATTGATAGATTGATTTTAGCAATAAATCAAAAAAATATAAAACTTGCAATGTCAAGTTCTGTTTCAGATGAAAGCAAAATTCTAACAAATAGAAATATAATTGAAAGAGCTAAAACAGTATTGCCAAACATTGTTTATGATGAAAATCCTTATACAGTAGTTGATAATGGTCAAATTTATTGGGTGCTAGATGGTTATACAGTTTCTGATAAATATCCATATTCAACATATACAGAGGTTGTTTATAATGATGCTAAACATAAAATAAATTATATTAGAAATTCTGTAAAAGTTATAATAAATGCATATGATGGTGATATGACATTTTATATAACAGACAGAAATGATCCAATTATTATGGCATATTTGAAGTTATATCCAACTATCTTTTCTGATTATACAGGAAAAGAGATTCCTGAAGGAATAAAAGCACAACTAAAATATCCAAAATATTTATACAATGTTCAATCTCAAATGCTTATGGTATATCATAATGTCAAAGAAGATGTATTGTATAGAAATGGTGACATTTGGGCTTTGCCAAAGTATGGAACAGCAACTTCAAAAACTAAAATAGCAACATTAGAACCATATTATGCTATGGTAAAAAATGGTGATAGTCAAGCTCAATTAGGATTAATTCAAATGTATACACAAAATGGAAAATCAAATATAATATCATATTTGGTTGGTGTTTGTGAAAGTACAGAATGTAAATTAAAAATATATAAATATCCAACAGATAGCAATATAGTAGGGCCAACACAGTTAGATACAAAAATTCAACAAGATGAAACAATTTCAGCACAATTAGAAGCTCTAAATGTAGCTGGAAGTAAAATATCAAAAGATATGAAGATAATACCAGTTGGCAATACAGTTTTATATGTTGAAACAATATATCAAACAAGAACTAATGAGCCTAATGCAACAACTACATTAGAGAAAATAATTGTTGCATCTGGAAGTAAAGTAGCAATTGGTGATAGCTTGCAAGAAGCAATTACTAATTTGCTATCAAAATCAGCTGTAAATATTGAAATAACTAATACAGAAGATGTTGAAGGAATGATTCAAGCAATTATAAAAGCAAATAAAAATTTAACAGAATCAAACGGAAGAAATGATTGGAAAATGATGGGGGCAGATATTAAAGAACTTCAGAGTCTAATAGATTCTTTGGAAAAGATGGTAAAAAAAGAAAACTCAAAATTTAATGTAACAACATCTGATTTTTAGAAAATATTTATAAAAGTTGGGGGATTTAAGGATTTCTATTGCAAAGAAATTCTTAAATTCTTTTTTTGATTTTTGCTATAAATTAAATTAAAAAAGTCTTGTAAAAATAATATATTTAGTGTAAAATAAAGGCAAAAAGTAAATAATAAAAAAGAGCAAAAAGGAATGAGGTCAAAAAATGAGATTTGTAACAGATGAGAAGAGTGAAAAAGAGTATAAAGAATTTTTAGAAAAGCATGAAAGATGCAACTTTCAACAATCACCAGAATGGGCAAAAGTAAAATCAAATTGGAAAAACGAAGTAGTCTTAGCAGAAGATGAAAATGGAAAAATTATAGGAGCAGTAAGTATATTAATAAGAAAAATCCCTATTTTCGGTAATATTATGTATTCTTCAAGAGGGCCAACATGTGATATACATGATTTTTCTGTAATGAAACAATTAACAGATGGAATTAGAAAATTAGCAAAAAAATATAATGCATTTGTTTATAAAGCAGAACCAGATATTGAAAGTAAAGATGAAGAGTTTAGAAAAGTTGTAACAAGCTTAGGCTACAAAATAAAAGATGATGCCAAAAACTTTAGAGAAGAAATACAACCAAGATATGTATTTAGACTAGACATAAAAGATAAAACAGAAGATGAGATTTTTTCAGGATTTCACTCAAAAACAAGATATAATGTACGTCTTGCAATAAAAAAAGGTGTCGAAGTCAAAGAAGGAACAAGAGAAGATTTAAAAGAATTCCATAAAATAATGGTTGAAACAGGGACAAGAGATGGATTTATAATTAGACCACTATCATATTTTGAAAAAATGTATGATGAACTTGCACCAAATCATATGAAATTATTAATGGCATATCATGATGGAAAAGCAATATCAGGAGTAATTCCAATCTTTTATGGAAATAAAACATGGTATTTATATGGAGCAAGTAGTAATGAACACAGAAATTTAATGCCAAATTATTTATTACAATGGGAAATGATAAAAATGGCATTAGCAAGAAAAGATGATATTTATGATTTTAGAGGAGTATCAGGAGTTGTAGACGAAAGTCATCCACAATATGGATTATATAGATTCAAAAAAGGATTTGGAGCAACATTTACAGAATTTATTGGAGAAGTTTATATTCCATTTAAACCATTAACATATTCAATTTATAAATTTTCAGAAAAAACATTTAGAAATTTAAGGGGATTAAAAACAAAGTTCAAGAAATAAGGAGATATATGAAAACATTAGTTGTAGAAAAACAAAATCTAAAACATAATTTGAAAATAATAAAAGACATAACAGAAAAAAATAAGACTAAAATTATAGCAGTAATAAAAGGCAATGGATATGGATTAGGATTAGTTGAATATGCAGAATTTCTAGCAGACAATGGGATAGAAATTTTTGCAGTTGCAACAGTAGAAGAAGCGATCAAACTAAGAAAAAACGGTATAAAACAAGATATCTTGATGATGTCTTCAACAGCTGTAAAAGAAGATGTTGAAGCATTAGTAGAAAATGATATTATAATAACAATAGGCTCAAATGAAGCAGTTGAAGTAGCAGAAGAAGTGGCAAAAAGTAAAAATAAAAAAATAAGAGCACATTTAAAAATAGATACTGGATTTGGAAGATATGGATTTATTTATACAGAAAAAGAAAAAATCTTAGAATCATTAAAGAAACTAGAAAATGTAAAAATAGAAGGAGCATTTACACATTTTTCTATTGCATTTTTTGGAGATGGAAAAGAAACTCAAGAGCAATTTGAAAGATTTATGGCAACAGTAGAATATCTAAAGAAAAATAATGTTGATACAGGAATGTTGCATGTGTGCAATTCATCAGCATTTTTAAGATTTGAAAATATGCATTTAGATGCTGTAAGAGTTGGTTCTGCATTATTAGGTAGACTAGCAATTCCAAATAAATGGGGATTCAAAAAAGTAGGATATCTAAAATCAAATATTGCAGAAATAAAAGTACTTCCAAAAGGATATAATATAGGATATTCTAATTCATATCAAACAGAAAAAGAAACTAAAATAGCAATAGTGCCAGTAGGATATGCAGATGGATTTAATGTTAAAGTAGATAGAGATATGTTTAGACCAATTGATAGACTAAGATATGTAATAAGAGACATAAAAGATGCTTTTAGAGATAAAAACTTATATGTAACTATAAATGGAGAAAAACATAGAGTTTTAGGACGTTTAGGAATGTATCATGTTAGTGTTGATATAACAGGAAAAGAAATTAATATTAATGATGAGGTTCATTTTAATGTAAGTCCAATGTTTGTAGATAGCAGTATTACTAGAGAATACATTTAGAGGTTTATAGGTATAGCCAAAAAAACCTAAATAAAATTTAAAAGGAATAAGAAATGAAAGAGAACAAAGTTAAAAATATAAACTTTTTTAAAAAGATTTGGTATTCTATTACCAAATTTGAACAATATCCAGCCATGGCAGCAGAAGGAATAAAAACTGCAACAAGATATTTGTTAATATTAATAACATTAGTAACTGTAGCTGCAATGGGAGGTTCATTATTACAAACGAATAAAATGATGAGAGATTTATCTCAATATATTCAAGAAAATATTCCAGAGTTTTCTTATAATGATGGAAAAATAGAAATGAACACAGAAGAACCTATTGTTATAAATGATATTCAATATCAAGGAATAGATAGAATAGTCATAGATCCAATGGCTGATACGGCAGAGCAAAAAGAGAAAGATAAAACAGATAATTCAATGGAAGGAATAATAGTGTTCTTGTTTAAAGACGAAATTGTGCTAGTTGGAAAAACATCAGAATCAGATAAAACAGCGGAACAAGTATATACATATAGCAATTTCATTCAAAGCTATACAGGAACTGATATTCAATCATTTAATAAAACAGATTTTACTAATTATTTAACAAGTGAAAGAATGATTCCATTTTATACAAGATATGGATTATCAATATTTATATATTTGTTAATTATGAATGTTATATATGCCTTGCTAGATGCTTTCGAAATTGCAATATTAGGATGGATAACAGGTTTACTTGCAAAGATAAAAATAAAATTCTCTGCATTGTATAGCATGGCTGCATATGCATTAACATTATCAATATTTTTAAACATTATATATATAGTAATTAATTATTTTACGACATTTTCAATTAAATATTTCCAAGTAGCATATATTGCAATTGCTTATATTTATTTAGCTGCAACAATATTTATACTAAAAGATGATTTGATAAGAAAATTACAAGAAGTAGAAAAAATCAGAGAAGAGCAAAAAAATGTTAAAGAAGAAATAAAAGAACAAGAAGATAAAAAGGAAGAAGAACCTAAAGAAGAGAAAAAAGAAAAAAAGGATAAAAAAGAGGATGATGAAGGAGAAGAACCACAAGGCTCTGAAGCATAAGGAGGAAAATAACGGATGAACAATAATAAAGATAAATACAAAGAAATTTTAAGAAATTTAATTAATACAGTATTAATATTAGGTATTATTATAGCATTAGCTTTTGGAGGATATTTATTTTACAAAAATCAAAAAGAGAAAAATGGCGATGATACAAAATTATCATATACAGATTTAGTAAAAGAGATAGAAGCAGGAAATGTAGAAAAAATAGAAATGACAACTGGAAGTGCAACTCTAAAAGTAAAATTAAAAGATGTAGAAGAAGAAAAAACAACAATCATATCAAGCACACAAGCATTTACAGAATTAATTCAAGAAAAGACATTAGAGGAAAAAGGAGTAAATTTAGAGGTAAAAAAACCAAGTATAATATCACAACTTCCATCTTATGTAATGTCTATTTTGCCAACAGTAATAATGCTTGCACTATTTATCATGATATTTAAAATGCAAGGACTTGGAGATAAAGGCGAAGTATATGATGATACAGAAAGAAAAACCAAAATTACATTTGATGATATAGCTGGATTAGATGAAGAAAAAGAAGAACTAAAAGAAATTGTAGAGTTTTTAAAACAACCAAAAAAATTTACAGAAATGGGAGCAAAAATTCCAAAAGGTGTTTTACTATATGGTAAACCAGGAACTGGTAAAACATTAATTGCAAAAGCAATTGCTGGAGAAGCAGATGTACCATTTATTTCTATGAGTGGTTCAGAATTTATAGAAATGTTTGCAGGACTTGGAGCATCAAGAGTAAGAAAATTATTTGATAAAGCAAGAAAATTATCACCATGTATAGTATTCATAGATGAGATTGATGCAATTGGTTCAAGAAGAACAAGTAATAGTGGAGCTGAATCTGAAAATAATCAAACATTAAATCAATTATTAGTTGAAATGGATGGTTTTTCATCAGAAGAAACAATTATTGTATTAGCAGCAACAAATAGACCAGAAATGCTAGATAAAGCTTTATTAAGACCAGGAAGATTTGATAGACAAGTAACAATACCAGCACCAGATTTAGCTGGAAGAGAAGATATTTTAAAGATACATGCAAAAGACAAAAAAATAGCAGATGATGTTTCTTTATATAGTATAGCAGAAGATACAGCAGGATTTACAGGAGCGGAACTTGCAAATATATTAAATGAAGCAGCAATTATAGCTACAAAGAAAGAACATGATGCAATTACAAATCAAGATTTAGATGAAGCAGTAAAAAAAGTAACTGTAGGTCTTGAAAAAACAAGCAGAAAAATATCTGATAAAGATAAAAAGCTAACAGCATATCATGAAGCTGGACATGCTATTGTAAGTCAATTCTTACCAACACAAACAGCTGTAAAAGAAGTATCTATTATACCTAGAGGAATGGCTGGAGGATATACAATGTATAAATCTGATGAAGACAAATACTATATATCTAAGACAGAAATGCAAGAAAAATTAATAGCACTTTTAGGTGGAAGAGCAGCAGAAAAATTAATATTAGATGACATTTCAACAGGTGCAAGCAATGATTTAGAAGTAGCAACTCAAATTGCAAGAGATATGATTACTGTTTATGGAATGAGTGATACAATAGGAACAATATCATTTAAAGATAGTGATGGAGAAATGAATTACCAAATGTTTGGTGATGAAATGCAAGATGCAATAGGTAAAGAAGTAAAAAGACTAATAGACACAGCATATAGAGATGCACAAGAAATCTTAAGACAAAATATTGATAAATTACATGCTATAGCATCTGTATTGATTACAAAAGAAAAAATAAATGAAGAAGAGTTTAATAAGTTTTTTAATTCTTAATTCAAAAGAAAAGGGGTAAAAACATGGAAGATTTTGCTGAATATATTTTAAATGAGAAAGATTTAATATCAAAAATGGAAATTATTTATTTTTTGGCGCCTAAGCTAGGAATTAATTTTGATAAATCAATCGTGTTTAAAACAGAAATAGCAAGAATGTTCTTAAAATATTCTGAAATAGATGTAGATGATAATCTTGTTTTAACTGCTACTCTTTTATGTAACTGTAAAAAAGTAGATGATGCTCAAAAAATAGGCAAATTGCAAACATATGCAAAAGAAGGTGCAGAATACTTGGCAAAACTTGGTTTTGATGAGAGGTTTTGCAGGATTTGTGAGGGTGTAAATAGGTATAGTGGTTTAAATCCAAGAGAAAAAGAAAGTGACATATTAGAGTTAGCAGATCAATTTGGTGGATTATTAATAGATAGGCCAGAAAGAGTAGGATTTTCACCAGATGAAGCATTTGTATTAATAGAACACAGAAATTTAAAATCAGAGTATAATAGATACTTGGAGAGTTTTAGAGATTTTGTGAATAATGTTGAAAAAATAGAAATTTCAGGAAGAGTAAATACTACTGTTTTTGCAAGATTACAGAAATTGAATAGAGAGGCAAGAGATGTTCCTGAATTTGTGAAAAAGATGTCAATAGATTATTCAAATGCGGTTGATGAAAAACTAAAAGAATTAGAGGCAGAAGCTAAAATAGCTAGAGAAAAAGCAAACAGAGCAATGTTTAGCAGTGAAATTGAGGAAAAAATATTAAGGAGAGAAGGATAAAATGTACGAAGTATTTGCAGATTTACATGTTCATATAGGAAGAAGTGAAAATGGCAAACCTATAAAAATTACAGCAGCTAGAAGCTTAAATTTTGCTAATATTGCAAAAGAATGTGCAGAAAGAAAAGGAATAAACATTGTAGGAATAATAGACTGTGCATCACCTTACGTTATAGAAGATATAGAAAAATTTTTGAAAACGGGTGATGCCTATGAATTAGAAGATGGTGGAATAATTTACAAAGATAAAGTATGCATTTTATTGGGAAGTGAAGTAGAAACATCAGAAAAAGGAAGAAACGGAAAATGCGGTGCAGCACATAATGTATGTTTCTTCCCACATTTGAAAGATATAAAAGGCTTTTCAAATGAAATGAGCAAACACATAAAGAATATTACGCTAAGTACTCAAAGGTCTGATATATCAGGATATGATTTGATAGATATTGTAGAAAAATATAATGGAATTCTAATACCTGCACATATTTTTACTCCATTTAAAAGCTATTATGGAAATTGTACAGACAGATTACAATATATATTTAAAGAAAAATATGATAAGATTTTTGCAGTAGAATTAGGTTTGAGTTCAGACACATTTTTAGCTGATATGATTTCAGAATTAGAAAATAAGACATTTGTTACAAATTCTGATGCACATTCATTACCTAAAATTGCAAGAGAATATAATAAGATGTTAGTCAATGATATAAGTTTTAAAGAGGTTGTAAAAGCTTTAAAAAATGAAGATGGAAGAAAAATATTAGCAAATTATGGATTAGACCCAAAGCTTGGAAAATATCATAGAACACATTGTGACAATTGTGATTCTACAATAGAAACAAAAGAACCAGTTGAAATTTGTCCAAAATGCGGAAGTGATAAAGTAACATTTGGAGTTTTTGATAGAATCGAATTAATAAAAGATAAAGAGAAAACACAGAGCCCAGCTAATAGGCCGCCATACATATATCAAATTCCATTAACATTCATACCAGGAGTTGGTGGAAAAACAATAGAAAAATTGTTAGACAATTTTGAAACAGAAATGAATATTTTACATAAGCTTTCAGAAGATGATATAGAAGCAGTTGTGGGCGAAAAGATTGCTAAGAATATAGTTAATGCCCGTGAGGGAAAAATGAAAGTTGAAGCTGGTGGCGGAGGAAATTACGGAAAAGTAACAGCTTCTTAGTTCTAAAAAGAATTTTATTGCATAGACATTATGTAGAAATTAGTGAATAAGGAGTTGTCTATGCGAAAGAGAAAAAATGAAATTTTTACAACTATAAAAGAAGATATTGTTAACCATGCAAAAGCTTATTTTATAGTTGTAATTATTTTTACAGTTGGGTTATTTTTAGGTGTTTTGTTTGTTAATAAAACAGAAAATAAAAGTGAAATTGAAAAATATATTAATTCTTATATTGATGAGACAAAGCAAATTCAAAATGCAAATTATTTTGATGAATTGCAAAAAGATATTAGAAGCAAGATTACACTTACCTTCTTTTTATGGTTTGCTGGAACTACAATTATAGGAATACCAATAGTATTAGGAATTATACTGTTTAGAGGATTTTGTTTAGGATATACAATAGCATCTTGTATATTTGCTTTAGGAAAAGTAAAAGGACTTATATTTGTTATTATTACAGTTTTCTTACAGAATGCAATATTTATACCAGCACTCATGATATTGGGCGTTAGCAGTATAAAATTATATACTTCTATAATAAAAGATAGAAGAAAAGAAAATATAAAAGTTTCTATATTGAAGCACAGTATTGTTTCAATTATGGTGATGATTGTACTAATAGTATCGGCAATTGTAAAAATAGAAATTTCTTACAGAATGATAGTAAATTTGATAAAATATTTTTAAAAAATAGATAAAAGCTATTTACAATTTGATGAAAATTTGATATAACATAAGAGTATATCATTTATGTAAAATAAAAGATATAAGACAATAAAATTAAACATAGGTGGGGGAAAAAATGGAAGAACAATTAAACTTATTTTTTGGATTTTTAGAGAATGATAAGAAAGTGTCATTAAATACACTTCAATCATATAGAAGAGACTTAAAGCAATTTGAAAAATATATAGAAGACAATGGAGAAGATTATGTAGAAGTTACAAATGATGGAATAAAAGAATACATAGAATATATGCAAGAAATAGGAAAAAAACCATCAACAATATCAAGAGGATTAGCATCAATTAGATCATTCTATCAATATGAAGCAAAAAACAAAGTTGTAGAAAAAGACCCAACAGAAGGGATTCAATCACCTAAAATTGAAAAAAGAGTACCAAGTGTATTAACATCAAGTGAGGTTGCGTTATTATTAGACCAACCAAAAGATGTTGATTTAAAAGGTACAAGAGATAAAGCAATGCTAGAATTTGCTTACGCTACAGGTATGAGAGTAACAGAAATAATATCATTAAATATAGAAGATGTAAATTTAGAAACTGGTTATGCGACATGTAGAAATGGCAAGAAAGAAAGAACAGTTCCAATGGGAAATATGTCATTAAAAGCATTAAAAGAATATGTATTAGAAGCAAGACCAACTATGATCAGAGACGATAATGAAAAAGCATTATTTGTTAATGTAAATGGACAACGTCTAACAAGACAAGGATTTTGGAAGATTATAAAATATTATAAGGATCAAGCACATATTGATAAAGATATTACACCACATGTTTTAAGACATTCATTTGCAACACATTTATTACAAAATGGAGCAGATTTAAAATCAATTCAAATGATGTTAGGACATTCTGATATTTTATCAACACAAATATATATGCAATTCCAAGATGAATCATTAAAAAATGTATATAAAAAAGCTCATCCAAGAGCATAAAAATAAGACCGACATAATGCATATATGTCGGTTATTTTTATAGAACTATATAATAGGAGAAAAACATATGAAAATAGAAAACAAATTAACTTTTAATAATATTAGAAAAAATATAAAAAGAACAATATATACTACAATTTCAATAGCATTATGCTCATTTCTTATAATAGCAACACTTTTGGTGGCGACTAGTATTGGCAAAAGTTTTAAAGAAAATATTGCCCAAAAATATAATGACTATTATTTTTTTATAAAAAATATAAGTTTAGATAGATTTAATAAAATTAAAACTAAAGAATATATTAAACAAATTTATTTACAAGAAAATAATGAAGGGCAATTATATGAAATAGATAATTTGCCAGATTCTTTCCAAATTACTGATGGAATAAATATATATATTAAATATGACAATTATAAAAAAACGTGTGCCTATACAAATGACATATTAGAAACTTTAAATTTAACATATATTGAAACAAGTGAAAACTGCGAATTAAACACAAAATTGCTAAACTCTTATGGACTAATAGATGTATCTATCATTCCAAATGGTTATGCTGATAGTGTCCCAACATGTCAAGCTAGGCTAAATTTCACATATGTTGCAGATATACTGCTTGTAATTATATTATTAATATTCTCAATTTTATCAATCATAATATTATATAATGCATTTTTAATAACTATTAATGAAAGAAAAAAAGATTATGCAGTATTAAACAGCATAGGAGCAACAGAAGGTCAAATATTAAAGATGACATTTTTAGAAAATATTATTATAGGAGTAATTGGAATAATTATAGGCTTTCTACTTTCTTACCTTTGTTCTGATTTGCTATTAAAACTTTTGAATAATATAGTAGCTTCTGCTATATACAATTTTAAATTAGTGTTAGATATTAAATATATAATCATATCATTTGTTATAATAATTATTAATATTTATATATCATCATTAATTCCAAGCATAAGAGCAAGTAGCACATCTGTTATACAAGGAATTAAAAACAACAAACAAATAAAATCTCAAACAAATAATTATATTTTTGAAAAACATCTTAATATAGAAGGAAGATTGGCTTTAAAGAATTTAAAGAGAAATAAGAATAAATATAAAATTATAACAATTTTACTTGTAATATGCATGACTTCATATATTACAATTTCTACATATATAAATTATGAAAAAGTAGCAGCAAATTTAATAGATGAATATGATGTTGATGCTGAATTAGAACTTAGTGAAAACTCAAATAAATATTACAAAACCATACTTGATAACTATGGTACGACTTCTGGTGATAAAATTGAATATTTAGAATATAAGATAATGGGCTTATATGCTTTAGTAGAACCAGAAGATGCTCTTATAGCAAATTGCAGATATGCAGATTCACTGCATTTCCCAATCCAAGTAATTGGATTAGATGATAAATCTTATAATAATTATATAACTGATCTAAATGCTAATAATGGAGATTATATCATTTATAATAACATTACCCAAAAAGAAGGAAAAACAGAATATGTATATAAATATTATACTGCATTTGAAACAAATTATGAGTTTGATTTTAAAATAGTTTATTGCAATTATGTTGATGAAGAAGCTTCATATGAAATAATCGATGATGAAACTTTAAAAGAAAATTTTGTTTTAACAGAAAAGCTTCCTAATGGATTTAAAGAAATAAATAATACAGAAAAGATAACAATTTTTACAAACTTTGATACATTTAATAAGATAGAAGAGAAAATAAATATTCATCCAAAAGGTACTAATCAACAAAATATATGGATGCATTTTGGAAATACAAGTAATAGTGGAAATTTTGTTAAAATCAAATGTGGAAATATAATTAATTTTTCAAATTATATGGATAATATTATTCAAAACCAAAATATTGATATTTCGGCAAAATATTATTCTTTAGAAAATCAAGAAAAAATAATTTATGCCAATGTTTTAGAACTAATATTACGAACTATTATTTTAACGATTATAATTATTGGAATAATAAGTTCTATAAATATAATAAATGCAAGTCTATGTGAAAGAGAAGAAGAATTTAAAGCATTATCAAGATTAGGTGCTACTAAAGAAAATATAATTAAAATACTAATATATGAAAATATCTATATGTTTATAAAATCAACAATAATATCAATTATTTTGTCAATTCCTATTTTATATGCGATTATAAAATCTATGACAAAAACAATTATATTAGATAAAATATTAATTCCATTTACTGGTATAGGTATATTTATTTTATTACTATTTATAATATCTTTAATTATAGCAATATATTCAGTAAAATTTATAAAAGAAGAATAAAATTATAGGATTATAGGAGAAAAATTATGAGAATTTTAAAAGTAGAAAATTTGAGTAAAATTTATGGAAAAGGTGATGCAAAAGTTACTGCTTTAAATGACATTTCTTTTGAAGTTGAAGAAGGAGAGTTTCTTGCAATAATAGGCCCTTCTGGAAGTGGAAAGTCTACACTTTTACATACAATTGCAGGCTTAGAAAAGCCAACTAGTGGTAAAGTATATTTTTATGATAAAAATATGTATGAAATGAATAAAAAGGATTTGACAATATTAAGAAGACAAAAAATAGGAATTATATATCAGTTTTATAATTTGATTCCTACTTTAAATGTAGAAGAAAATATAACATTACCTATTGAACTTGATAAGAAAAAAATAGATAAAGTAAAGCTAGAAGAAATATTAAAATTTTTGGGAATAGATAATAGAAGAAAACACTTACCAAATGAATTATCTGGAGGGCAACAACAAAAAGTAGCTATTGGTAGAGCTTTAATGATAGAGCCAACCATTATTTTAGCTGATGAACCAACTGGTAACTTGGATTCTAAATCAAGCAATGAAATTATACAGTTATTAAAAAAAGCCAATAAAGAATATAATCAAACTATTATAATGATTACTCATAATTTAGAAATTGCAAAATTGGCAGATAGAATTATACAAATAGAAGATGGAAGAATTAAAGATCTTCTGTCTTAAAGGGTTTAGTACAATCTTTTGCTCTATAAAAAATGTTGAAGTAGTTTTAACCACCTCAACATTTTTATAGAATTATTTTGAAAATATTCCAGTAATTTCAGCAAAATATAAATCATGATAATCTTTGTTAGGATAATTTTTAGAATCTAAAGACTTATCAATAAAACAATCAGGTTGTAAACTTTGCCTATATAAATTTTTGCAATTAATTACAAGTGAAGCTTCTTCAAATGTAGGAATATTATTTATAAATTTAACATGTAAGCCTGAATTAGAAATTTTATCTTCATTTTTTCCAGAAACTTTGCCCATATAAGCTAGAGTCTTTTTATAATTTTCATCAAAGAAGCTTAAAGAGAATTCGTTTGAGGCTTCTACAAATTCTTTTGTATATCTTTGTGGTCTAAGTACAATAAAGGCTATGTTTTTATTCCATAATACACCAACTCCGCCCCAAGAAGCGGTCATACTATTTACTTTACCATTGTTACTGGCTGTTACTAGCATCCATTCTTTTCCTATTTTTGTAAATGGATCAAATTTAAATTCTTCAATATTAATTTCTTTCATGTTTTACCTCCCATAATGATATTATATACTAAAAATATAAAATTTGAATAAAAAATTATAATAAAACTATTGAAAAAATAATAAAAAGTGTGTATAATGAATACAATAGTAGTAGATATTTAATATCTACTATAATTAAAATGTGAACCGCAACCCTATTTGCGAAATATAAATTTATAGGTGAGAGAATGTGAACCGCAACCCTGCTTGCGAGATATAAATGTGCAGGTGGAAAAATGTTATTATAGTGAAATATGGGGTCTATAAAAATAGGTCCCATATTTTCGTAAAGGAGAGATGAAATAAAAATGGTAATAGAAGATGGAAAATTTTATTTTATAAAAGATGAGTTTTTTGATGTGTTTAAGGATTATGGATTAATGGTAAATAAAGAAAATGGGAATAAAAGACCATGTTATTTTTGTTTTAAAGATAGAAAAAATAAAGAAATAATTTGGTTTGTTCCAATATCTACAAAATATGAAAAATATAAGGAACTTTATGAAACAAAAAAAACAAAAGTGGAAAAAGACCTGTTTACAACTTTGTATTTGGAAATGTATTAGGAAAAAAGGCTGTATTTTTAATTCAAAATATATTTCCAACAACAGTTAGAGATAACGTTATCATTACATCTCTTAGGGTTGTAGAGTTAGCTGAAAGAGGAATCAATATTCCGTTTTATGATATTGTGAAGATGAAAAATTTGCTATTAAATAAACAGTAAATTATATTGAGGATTAAAAAATAACCTTACAAAATTGATGAAATTTTATTGTAAGGTTATTTTTTGTAAAATTTTATGAGTATCTTGAATAAAAAAAGAAAATGGTGTATAGTAAAACCAGAAAAAATGTAAGAAAAGAGAAAAATATGAAAAAGAAAAAAGTATTATTTATATCAAGTACAGGTGGACACTTTAACGAATTACAACAATTAAGTCCAATATTTGAAAAATATGATTATCATATAATAACAGAAAAAGACGAATCAACAAAAGGACTAAAAGAAAAATATGGAGATAAAATATCATATTTACCATATGGAACAAGAAAAAAATTAATAAGATATATTTTTGTATATACTTATTTGTGTTTAAAAACAATATATTTGTATTTTAAAATAAGACCTAAATACATTGTAACTACTGGAACACATACAGCAGGACCAATGTGTTATTTAGGAAAATTATTTGGTAGCAAAATAATATATATAGAAACATTTGCAAACAGAAATAGAAAAACTGCAACAGGAAGATTAATATATCCAATTGCAGATTTATTTATTGTGCAGTGGGAAGAAATGCTAAAATTATACCCAAAAGCTGTATATGGAGGTGCAATTTATTAATGACATTAGTATTATTAGGAACGCAAAATAATAGTTTTCATAGACTATTAGAAGAAGTACAAAAAAATATAGATAATGGAAACATAAAAGATGAAGTTATAGTTCAAAAAGGTTATACAAAATTTGAAAGTCCAGATATGAAAATATATGACCAAGTTTCAGCAGAAAAAATGAAAGAATTGGTAAAACAAGCAGATTTGATTATAACACATGGAGGAGTAGGGTCAATTATAACTGCAATTGAGCAAGGAAAAAAAGTAATTGCAGTCCCACGTTTAAAAAAGTATAAAGAGCATGTAAATGACCATCAATTAGACATAATAAATTCATTTAATGATGCAGGATATATTATAGGAATACAAGAGGTTTCAGAATTGCCAAAAGCATTAGAAATGGCTAAAAAATTCATTCCACAAAAGTATGTACAAAATACGGGAAAAATCTTACAAATTGTGAGTGATTTTATAGACAATCATTAACAAATTTCACAAAATTTTTACATATATCTATTGCAAAAAAAGCATATTATTGATATGATAAGATAGAATGAAATTTATGAAAATTAAAAGGAAATGGTAGAAAAAATGATAGAATTTAAGAACGTATGCAAAAAATATGGGACAGGTACAGAAGCAGTAAAAAATGCAAGTTTCAAGATCGACAAAGGAGAATTTGCATTTTTAGTAGGAACATCAGGAAGCGGAAAATCAACACTTATAAAACTAATACTAAAAGAAGAAGAACCAACATCTGGAAATATTATTATAAATGGAAAAGATACTACATTTTTAAAGAAAAATAGAGTACCTTTCTTGCGTAGAAGCATGGGAGTAGTGTTTCAAGACTTTAGATTATTGCCAGATAAAACTGTATATGAAAATGTTGCATTTGCAATGTATATAGTAAAAGCAACTCCAAAGCATATTCGCAGACAAGTTCCGATGGTATTGTCTTTAGTTGGATTAAGTGGAAAAGCTAAAATGTATCCAAATGAATTGTCAGGTGGAGAACAACAAAGAGTTGCATTAGCAAGAGCATTAGTAAATAATCCATCAATGATAATTGCAGATGAGCCTACAGGAAATTTGGATCCAGACACTGCATGGGATATTATGAACTTGTTAAATGAAATAAACATGAGAGGAACAACTGTAGTAGTTGCAACACACGCTAAAGATATTGTAGACCAAATGAAAAAAAGAGTTATACACATACATAAAGGCGTAATAGTAAAAGATGATAAAAAAGGTGGGTATGATTGTGAGATTTAATGTAATAAACTATTTAATAGGAGAAGGTGTCAGAAACTTATTCAAAAACAAGAAATCAACAATGTCATCACTGATGATAATGTGTGCAACAATGCTAGTGTTTGGTTTGTTTTTTGTAATAGGTGAAAATATAAATGCATTTGTAGAAAATGTGGCAGAAGCGCAAGAAATAAGAGTAAACTTAAAGATAAACGCAACAGAAAGTGAAATTGAGGAAGTCGGAAATGAAATTCTTGCAATAGATGGAGTAAGAAATGCAGAATTTGTTTCAAAAGATGATGCAATAAAATATATGGAAGATTTACTTGGAAGTGATGCAGTTGAGGAATACAAAGAAAGAAATATATTCCCAGTAGCATATAATGTAACACTAACAGATCTTTCATTAAATGATGAAGTACAAAATGAAATAAAACAAATACCACAAGTAGATGATATTGTATCAAGTAACCAATTAATTGCACAAATTCTTAGATTAGCCAAAGGAGTAAAATATGTTACTGCAGGAATATTAGCATTACTAATAATTATTTCTGTATCTATAATATCAAATACAATAAAATTAACAGTTCATGCAAGAAGAAAAGAAATTTCAATTATGAAATATGTAGGAGCAACAAATAGTTTTATTAGATGGCCATTTTTGGTTGAAGGTATTATTATAGGAGTAATTGCAGGATTATTATCAGTAGGAATAGTAGGATTAGTGTATATTGGAATTGCAAATCAATTATCAGCAACAGACTTTTTGGAGACAGTACATTGGAAACTATTAGACTTTAAAGATATGTTCAATTTAATTTTAATGGTATATTTAGGATTAGGAATTGGAATTGGTGCGCTAGGAAGTGGAATTTCTATGAGAAAATATTTGGAAGTATAGTACAGAAAGGATATGTTAAATGCGCAAATGTATAATAATATTAACAATTTTTGTTTTGATTAGTAGTATATGTATTTGCGTATCAGCAGAGGACATTAAAGACTTACAAGAAAAATCAAATACAATTACAGAATCATTGACAGAATCTAATAATAGGTTACAAGCAGTTCAGGGACAGCTATCTGAAAATATGCAACAATTACAAGAGTTAGATACTCAAATAGCACAATCACAGGAAGAACTAAATGTAATAGATACACAGGTTGATGATTTATTAAAACAAACAGATGAAAATGAAACAAAATTAAAAAATACACAAGAGCAATATGATAAAATTCAAGAACTTGTTGATTCTAGAATGTTAAAATTGTATGCTACGCCAAAGTTTCAGACTTTACAAATTTTATTAGAAGCAAAGAGTATCACAGATTTCTTATCAACTTATTATGCTATACAAGAAGTAACAAAAGCTGATAGGGGTTTAATGGAAACTGTAAAAAAGCAGAAGGCTGAAATTGAAACAACAAAGAAAATTTTAGCAGAAAAAAAGCAACAAATAATAACTAGTAAGCAATCACAACAAAAGAAAAAACAGGTATTGGCAAATACTAAAAAAATGCGTGAATATTATATAAGTAAATTATCAACAGAAGAACAGGAATTGCAATCACAAATAGATGAATATAATAGACAAGCATCAGAAATTGAAGCAGAAATAAAACTGTTGGCATTAAATAGTATAAGTAAAGATTATATTGGAGGTGCAATGATATGGCCTGCACCTGGATATAAGACAATAACTTCTGAGTATGGAATGAGAGTTCATCCTGTTACTGGAGCATATAAATTGCATACAGGAGTTGACATTGGAGCAACATATGGTTCAAGCTTTGTGGCTGCCGCAAATGGAATTGTTGTAAAGGCAACATTTAGCCCAGCATATGGTAATATGGTCATTATAGACCATGGAGGAGGTGTACAAACCTTATATGCCCATGGCAGTGAAATAATGGTAGAAGTTGGACAAACAGTAAGTGCTGGTACAGAAGTTTTAAAAGTAGGTTCAACAGGATATTCAACAGGACCACATGCACATTTTGAGATTAGAATAAATGGTCAAACAGTAAATCCATTGGATTATCTATTATCATATGATTTTAACAAAAAGTTAGAAGAGAAAAAAGCAGAAGAAACAAATAATAGCTAAAGAATAAAATATAATATAGAGAGGATGAGAAAAAATGAAAAAAACATTAGCTAAAATTTTTGGAATCACAATATCTTTTGCACTTGTATTTCAGACAATTAGTGTAGATGCGACGACTCAAAAACAATTAGAAAAAGAGAAATCACAGATAAACACACAAATTGAAGATGCAAAAGAAAAGCAAAAAGAAATAGAAGCACAAAAATCAGAAGCAATGAAATCAGTAGAAAGTTTAATGAGTAAAATAGATACTGCTGAAGATGAAGTAGACAATTTACAGAGTAAAATAGATGAACTAAGAACACAAATAGCACAAAAAGAAAAAGATATAACTTCAAAAGAAGATGAATATAATAAACAAATGGAACTATTAGATGAAAGAATGCTAAAAATGTATAAGTCTCCAAAAACAGGTTATTTAGAGACATTTTTAACAGCTTCAAATATGACAGATTTCTTAGCCAAATATTATGCTGCATCTGAATTGGTATCATATGATAAAAAATTAATGCAAGAAACAAAAGCGCAAAAAGAACAAATCGAAAATGAAAAAAGTGCATTAGAAGAAAATAAAAAAGATTTAGATAATTCATTGGCAGAAAAAGAAAGTAAATCAAATGAGTTAAAGGCGCTAAAAAAAGATAAAGAAACACAAGTTGCAAAATTAACAGAAGAAGAAAAACAAACTCAAAAAGAGATTGAAGAATTACAAGCACATGAGAAAACAGTTAGTAAAAAGATAGAACAAATGCAAAGAGAATATGATGAGCAGCAAAAAAAGAATAATAATACAAACAGTAATAGTGGTACAAATGGTTCAACTGGATTTGGATGGCCAGTAAAAAACAATACAATTGGAACTAAGTATGGGGCATCAGGAAAATATTGGAGTTCAGGATATCACACAGGAGTAGATTTCCCTGTTTCAACTGGAACACAAGTATATTCAGTTGGTGATGGTCAAGTTTTTGATACAGGATATAGTTCTGCATATGGAAATTTTGTTGAGATATATCATGGAAATAATATATATAGTTTTTATGCTCATGGTTCAAAAGTTCAAGTAAGTGTTGGAGAAAAAGTTTCAAAGGGAGATCCAATAATGTTATCTGGGCGTACAGGAAATGTTACTGGACCACATTTACATTTTGAAATAAGGACACCTGGTTACAGGTATTCAAATTGTGTAAATCCAATGAAATATTTGCCATAATAAATTTATATAGGAGGAAGCAAGTAGAACTTGCGAGTGAAAATGGAAGAAGAGAAGTATTTAAAAAAACAAAGAATTTATAATGGAATAATGCTAGTCATATTAACATCATTTATAACAGCTATTTTAACAACAGCATATATAGGAAGAAAATATGATTTAGGAAATAACAATAATTCTATATCATCATTATTTAATACATCATCAGATAATAATGTATCAACTTCAATAAATTACATAAAAAAAATATTAAAAAAATATTATTTGAATGATATAGATGAGGAAAAAGCAGAAGAAGGAGCAATAGAAGGATATGTAGAATCTCTAGGAGATCCATATACAGAATATATTCCAAAAGATAAGATGGAAGACTATAAACAAAATTTAATGGGAAACTATGTTGGAATTGGAATATACATGGCTAAAAATACAGAAAACAATACAATTGTAGTATTAACTCCTATAAAATATAGTCCAGCAGAAGAAGCTGGAATTCTTCCTGGGGATGTAATAAAAAGTATAGATGGTGTTGAATACTCAGGAGATGATATGACAGCAGCTGCAAATAATATAAAAGGTGCAGAGGGAACAACAGTAAAATTACAAATTTTAAGAAATCAAGAAGTAAAAAGTTTTGAAATTACAAGAAAAAAGATTACAACAAATCCTGTAATTGCAAAAAAATTAGATAATAATATAGGATATTTAGAAGTAAGCAGTTTTGATGAAGATACAGCAACTAACTTTAAAGAAAAATTTGAAGAATTGAGAAATCAAGGAATAACATCATTAATTATAGATTTAAGAAATAATGGTGGTGGTTTAGTTGATGAAGCACTACAAATAGCAGATTATATTGTGCCAAAAGGAAAAGATTTATTAATAACAGTTGATAAAGATAAAAACGAAAAAATCGAAAAATCTAAAGAAGATGTTCTTATAGATATGCCAATAGTAGTACTTGTAAATAAAAATTCTGCAAGTTCATCAGAAATATTAGCAGGAGCACTAAAAGATTTAGGAGAAGCTACAATTGTTGGAACAACAACATATGGAAAAGGAGTAATACAACAATTATTATCTCTTAAAAATGGTGCTGGGCTAAAAGTTACAGTTGAAGAATATTATACACCAAATAGATCAAAAATTAATGGTCTAGGAATAGAACCAGATGAAAAAGTAGAATTACCAGAGTCTGTAACAAATATATTATTAGTAAAAGATGAAGAAGACACTCAATTACAAAAAGCAGTAGAATTATTAAGCAAATAAGGAGTTATTATCATGAAAATGAATTTAGCAAATAAATTAACAATATTTAGAATTATATTAGTTCCAGTAATTATGGCTATCCCAATTATAGATAATTTAATTGGGATACCAGGAACATTTCTTGGAATATCATCTGCTTTCTGGATTATGAATATTATATTTATAATAGCATCAATTACAGATAAATTAGATGGATATATTGCAAGAAGTAGAAATGAAGTAACAACATTCGGAAAATTTTTAGACCCACTTGCAGACAAAATATTAGTATTGTCTGCACTTGTAATACTAGTAGAATATGGTAAAATTCCATCTTGGATACCAATTATAGTGTTAGCAAGAGAATTTATTGTTTCTGGATATAGATTAGTTGCAGTAGAAAAAGGTGGAAAAGTAATTGCAGCATCTATTTGGGGAAAATTAAAAACAGTAACTCAAATGATTGCTATAATCTTTTGCTTCTTAGATAAATTTTCATTTGGACAATTTATTTTTAGATTTTCAGATGAAGCAAGTGCAGTTGCAAACTCTGCATCAATTTATATGACAACAGGTCAATTTGTTATAAATATAATATCAGCAGTAATGTTAGTAATATCAGTTGTTGCAACGATATTTTCAGGGGTTGATTATTTAAAAAATGGTAAAGATTTATTAAAAGATTAGAAAATACTTGACAAAATTAAAAAAGTGAAGTATCATACTAAATGTTAATATAAAAGCGACTTTAAAAAGTCGCTCTTTAATGCTATATACCAGCAATGGTTTTAAGGAGGAATGCAATTATGGAGGAAAAAGAAGTAATACTAACACAAGAAGGATTTGACAAAATTGAGAAAGAATTAGAATATTTAAGAACAGAAAAAAGATCTGAAATAGCAGATAGAATAAAGGTTGCTTTAGGATTTGGAGATTTATCTGAAAATTCAGAATATGATGAAGCAAAAAATGCGCAAGCAGAAAATGAGGCAAAAATAGCAGAATTAGAAAATAAAGTTAGATATGCTAAAATCATAGATGAAAAAGATATAGATACAAAAACTGTTCAAATAGGTAATACAGTAACATTATATGATATTGAATTTGATGAGGAAGTAGAATATACTATAGTTGGTTCAACAGAAGTAAATCTTGCAGAAAATAAAATATCAAATGAATCACCAATAGGTAAAGCATTATTAGGAGCTAAAAAGGGAGCTACAGTAGAAGTTAATGCACCTGCAGGAATTATAAAATATGAAATACGTAAAATAAAAAAATAAACATAAAAATTTAAGAAATGTCAAAAATTTGTTTGACATTTCTTTTTTGTTGTGATATTATAAAAACATAATAGAAAAGGAGAAGTGATGTAAATGGGGACTAGAGCCGAAACAAGCAGAAAAGAAAAAGCAATATTAAAATTTATTGAAAACCAAGTTATTGAAAATGGTTATCCACCATCAGTAAGAGAAATAGGAAAAGCAATCGGATTAAGCTCAACAGCTACAGTTCATGCATATTTAGCAAAGTTAGAAAAACAAGGATATATAAAAAAAGAAGATAAAAAAGGAAGAACATTAAAAGTAATTAAAGGAACAGATGGTCAACCTATTACAAAGCAAAATAAAGAGTTCTATACTCAAAGAGAAATGGTAGATGTACCAGTTATAGGAAAAATTACAGCTGGTTTACCAATTCTTGCAGTAGAAAATGTAACAGATACATTTCCAATTCCAATTGATTTTGTTGGTAATAGTGAAAGTTTCATGTTAACTGTAAGAGGAGAAAGTATGATAGAAGCAGGAATATTAGATGGAGACTATATTCTTGTAAAAAAACAAAATGATGCTAGTAATGGAGAAATAGTAGTTGCATTAATAGGAGATGAAGCAACTGTAAAGACATTTTATAAGGAAAAAGATCATATTCGTTTACAACCAGAGAATCATACAATGGACCCAATAATAGTACCAGATTGTAAAATATTAGGGAAAGTTGCTGGTGTATTTAGAAAAATGTAGAAATAAAAAATATTAATAAAAAATAGCAAGAAAAATCTTGCTATTTTTTGTAGTGTATAATATAATAAAACAAAAAAACAAGGAGAAAAAACAAATGAAAGAATTAGGTTCAAAAGGTAATATAATAAAAAGAATTTTTATAGTAGTATTAGTATTAATAGCAATCATTCTAATATTGTTAAAAGCACAAGATTTTATGAAAGAAAAAACAGATGATTCAATTAGTTTAATTATAAATAATACAAATGTAACTCAAAGACTTAAATATGAAGTGAAAATTGAGAATGATGATATTTATATTTCAATGGATGATATAAAGAATTTTTTTGACAAGTATATCTATATAGAAGATGAAATAAACGAAATAGTAACAACATATAATGATAAAATTGCAAGCATAGGATTTGAAGCAAACAAGCTAACATTAAATGGTTCGACAAAGAAAATCAATGCACATGCAATAAAAGAAAATGATGTTGTTTACATACCAATAAGTGAAATGACAGATGTATATAATATTGAAATTAACAACATAGAATCAACAAAAGTAATAACAATAGATTCATTAGAAAGAGAACAATTAAAGGCAACTACAAAATCAAAACTTTCAGTAAAATCAAAAAGAGAAAGTTTTTCTAGGACAGTAGATAAAGTTGAAGATAATGCAAGTTTAATTGTAATAAAAAATAATGGAGCAACATCTGAAAAAGGATGGACAAAAGTAAGAACATCAAATGGAAAAATTGGATATGTAAAAACAAGTAAATTAAATGAAATAACAACAACAAGACAAGCAGTAGAAAAGAAAAAACAAATAGAAGGAAAAGTAAACATGTTTTGGGATTATTTCTCACAATATGTAAAAGCACCAGATAGAACAGGACAAGTAGTTGATGGAGTAAATGTAGTATCACCACTATTCTTCTATTTAGATAAAACAGATGGAACATTAAAAGAAAATGTTGGAGAGGCAGGAAAAACATATATTGAATGGGCACATTCAAATGGATACAAAATATGGCCAATGATTTCAAATTCAGATGCTGGAATAAAAGTTACCTCAACAATATTGAATAGTTATAGTAAAAGACAAGAATTAATACAAAGCATAGTAGAAAAATGTGCACAATATGAAATTGATGGTATAAATATAGATTTTGAAAATATGTACCAAGCAGATAAAGATAAATTTTCAAGATTTATAATAGAACTTGCACCACGTATGCAAGAAATGGGAATCGTTTTATCTGTAGATGTAACAGCTCCAGATGGAGATCCAAATTGGTCTTTATGTTATAACAGAAATGTAATTGGAGATGTAGCAGATTACTTGGTATTTATGGGATATGACCAATATGGAACATCAAGTGCAAAACCAGGAACAACAGCGGGACTTAATTGGGTTGAAAAAAGTTTACAAAAAATAATTCAATATGATGAAGTAGATACAGAAAAAATAATTTTAGGAATGCCATTCTACACAAGACAATGGACAGTTGCAGCAGATGGAACAATTAAGGATAGAAGTACTGTATCAATGATGAATATTAAAATTCCTAATAATGTTGAAAAACAATGGGATGATGATTTAAAACAATATTACATCGAATATGCATCAGGAAAAAATACAATAAAAATGTGGATTGAAGATGGAGTTTCAATAAAAGAAAAAGTTGCATTAGTTGCAAAATATAAATTAGGAGGAACTTCTGGCTGGAGAAAAGATATGGAAACATCTAATGTTTGGGCAATAATTAAAGAAGGACTTGCTAATGCAAGCGAATAAAATAGTAAAAGTCTGAAACAAAAAAAGGTTTCAGGCTTTTTGCATAATTAATAAAGATTTATCATAAATTCAATTGAGGTGATTATGATAAAAACTTTATATTTAGAAAAGGTGGATAAGCCAAACTTTATGTTTCAAAAACTAAAAATTGAACAAGATAATTGTAAAATATATGCTAATTTAGAAAAAGAAAAAAATATAAAGAAAGTGGTTTCAAAAATAGCGAAAGCCGAAATTAATGCGGTGGTTTTAAGTAAAGAATTAAAAGCAAACAAACAATTAATAAATAAATTAAACTCAGCTAATATACGCATATTTGATGGCAGATGGCTAGAAAAATATTTAACCTATGAAATATTAGAATTTATTTTAAAACAGAAAAATCAAAAAAAAGAAGAAACTGAATTAGCAATAACTACAAATGAAATTACAGACTCATGCATACAGATCATAAAGACATTAGCCAAACAGTATAAAAGGGTCACAGTAGTTACAAATCATTCAAGTAAATTAAGAAAAATTGAAAAAGAATTATATGATGAATATGGAATTTTAATTTTAGTTTCTAATAATCAAAAAAAGAGTTTAGCCAAAACACAACTAATATTAAATATGGATTTTAACAAAGAGGTGTTAAACAAATATAAAATAAATGAAAATGCAGTAATTTTAAATTTGGAAGGAGACATGATAATTTACAATAAAAGGTTTAATGGTATAAATGTCAATAACTATGAAATAGAAGTAGGCAGAGAAGAGATAATCTGGAGAACAAATATGAATAAATTTGAAACTAAAGAATTATTGGAAGCGTTTTTATATATGAAAGATACATTTGATAATATTCGTGCAAAAATAGGAAAATACAAGGTTTTGGTGCAAGAAATATATGGGATAAATGGAAAAATCGAAAGATTTTCTTAAAATACTTTCCTTTTTTGGCAAAATGTATTATAATATTTTGAGTAGATTCCAAAAAATACGGAGGATTTATAAATGGGAAAAAATAAAAGAAAATCAAACAAACATAGCAAAAGTTCAACAGCATTGGAAAAAACTAAAAAAGGAAATAAAAGTGCTAAAGCTAAAAGAAAAGATGCAAAAATGAAACTAAAATATAAACATCCTAAATTAGCATTAGCATTAAAAATTATTTTAATTGCATTAGTAATTCTTGTAGTAGTTGGAGCAGGTGTCACAATAGGGCTATTATATGGATTATGGGGAGATGATTTAAAAATTAATTTATCTGAATTAGTATTAAAACAAAATTCAGTAATTTATGACACTGATGAAAATGTAATAGCAGAATTAACTGGTGATGAAAACAGAAAAATTATAACATTAGAAGAAATGTCACCATATCTTCCCAAAGCGTATATAGCAATAGAAGACGAGAGATTTGAAAAACATCATGGAGTAGATATAAAAAGAACAGGTGCAGCAATATTATCATTTATAACACATGGTGGAAAATCAACAGCTGGTGGTGGAAGTACAATAACACAACAATTAGTAAAAAATATTACACAAGACAAAGAAAGTAGTGGAATAGATGGTGTAATTAGAAAATTAAAAGAATGGGCAAAAGCATATCAAGTAGAAAATGAGTTATCAAAAGACCAAATATTAGAACTATATTTGAACTTGATATTTATCGGTGGAAAAAATCAAGATAATAGAGGTGTTGAAATAGCTTCAGAATACTATTTCAATAAATCAGCAAAAGATTTAAGTATAGCACAATGTGCATTCTTAGCAGGAATTAACCATTCACCAAATAGGTATAATCCATATTTTGGAAGTGACCCGACAGAAAAGATAAATAAAAGAACTAAAACAGTTTTATCACAAATGAAAAAATTAGAGTATATAAATCAAGAAGAATATGATGCTGCTGTTGCAGAGGTAGATGCAGGATTTAATTTTGAAAATGGAGCAAAAGGAAATGTATATTCTTCACATACAGATGCGTTAATAGACCAATTAATTGCTCAAATAATGGAAGAAAAAGAAATTTCAAAAGATGCGGCAACAACTTATTTATATAGTAGTGGATTAAAAATATATTCAACTCAAGATTCTTCAGTTCAAACTATAATGGAAGAAGAAGCTAAAAAGAGTAAATATGATCTAAAATCTAAAAAGAATACAAATGAAGACGGTTCAGCAGTATTAGCACAAGGTGCTGCAGTAGTTATAGATCCTAAAACAGGATATGTAGTTGGAGCTGTTGGACAATTAGGAGAAAAAACAACTTCAAGAGGATTGAACAGAATAAAGTCATTAAGACAAACAGGTTCATCTATTAAACCATTGGCAGATGTATTGCCAGGTGTAGAAGAAGGAATTGTAACTCCAGCAACAATATATGCAGATTTAGCTACAACATTTGGAAAAGACTATGAACCTCAAAACTACAATAAATTTACAGGTTTAAGAACTGTAAGAACAGCAGTAACAACATCACAAAATATACCATTTGTAAAAATTATGGCAGAATTAACACCACAAAAATCAATAGAATATATGAGAAAGATGGGAATTTCATCATTAGTAACAGCAAAAGAAAATAAAGAGCATAATGATGAAAACTTAGCATTAGCTATTGGTGGTATGACATACGGAGTAAGTCCGTTAGAAATGGCTGCAGCATATGCAACAGTAGCAAATGATGGAACATATATAGAACCAACATTCTATACTAAAGTAGAAGATTCAAATGGAAAAGTAGTATTAGAACCAGGTCAAACTACAGAAAAAGTATGTTCTGCAGAAACAGCATATATTGTAAAAAGTGTAATGTTATCTGTTGTAGAAGGTGCTGATGGTTATGCAGGAACAGCTACTTATTGTGGATTAACAGGAATTGATGTAGCTGCTAAAACAGGAACAACAAACTCATCAAAAGATAGATGGCTTTGTGGATTTACAAATTATTATGCATGTGCTGCTTGGTATGGATTTGATGATCCTGAAAGAATAAGCTTCCCTGGTACAAATCCTGCAGGACAATTATTCTCTGGAATTATGAAACAAATACATAAAGATAAAGAAGATTCATTATTTGAAGAACCAGATAATATTGTTCATGCCAAAGTTTGTAAAACAAGTGGACTTCTTGCAACAAATAAATGCTCAAATACTTATTCAGAAATATTTGTAAAGGATCATTTACCAGATACTTGTGATGCACATCAAAATCAATATACAATTTGTACAGAATCAGGAAAATTAGCAAATGAATTTTGCCCAGCATCAACTAGAGAAACAAGATCAGCAAAATATGTTGTTGAAAAAGAAAGATTAGGATTATGGACAACACCAGGAATTAATACTACTACAACTAGTGCACCGACTGAATATTGTACAATACATAAGAAAGTTGAGGAAGTTAAGAAACCAGTGGAAGAGAAGCCAAAAGATGATACAGAGAAAAAGCCAGATTCAAATAATACGACAAAACCAGATTCTGGAAGTAATACGACAGGGAATACAACAGGAGGGAGTAATACAACGGCTGGAAACACAACTAGTGGAGGAAATACTACCAATAGTAATACTACATCAGGAGGAAATACAACAACAGGAGGAAATACAGCACAATAGAAGTTTGAAGGAGAATTATATTTTATAGTTCTCCTCCAAACTAATTTTACATATAAGGGAGTGAAAATAGTGGACATATATTTTTATAATACATTAACTAAAAAGAAAGAATTATTTGTACCAATAGAAAAAGGAAAAGTAAGAATGTATTCATGTGGGCCAACAGTATATAAAAATGCAACAATAGGAAATATGAGAACAAACTTATTCCAAGATACTTTAAGAAGAGTATTACGTTATAATGGTTATGAATTAAAACATGCAATGAATATAACAGATGTTGGACATCTTGTATCAGATGGCGATGAAGGCGAAGACAAAATGTTAAAATCTGCAAGAGAAGAGCATAAAACACCATTACAAATTGCAGAATATTATACAAAATTATTCTTTAATGATTTAGAAAGATTAAATATAGAAACACCAGAAATTGTATGTAAGGCAACAGACCATATCAAAGAAATGTTAGAATTAGTACAAAAAATAATGGAAAGAGGATATGCATATGAAACTTCAACAGCAATTTATTTTGATGTTTCAAAATTAGATGAATATGGAATATTATCAGGTGTAAATTTAAGAGAACAAAAGGCAGGAGCAAGAGTAGAAGTTGATCCAGAAAAAAGAAATCCATATGATTTTGCTCTTTGGATAAAAGCGCCAGAAAATCATTTGATGAAGTGGGATAGTCCATGGGGACCAAGCTATCCAGGATGGCATATTGAATGTTCAGCAATGAGTACAAAATATTTAGGAGAAGTATTTGATATTCATACAGGAGGAATTGATTTAATACCAACACATCATGAAAATGAAATTGCTCAAAGCAAAGGGGCATGTGGAAAGATTCCAGCACATTATTGGATGCATGGGGAATATCTTTTAATAAATGGTGGAAAGATGTCAAAAAGCTTAGGAAATGTATATTTATTAGATGATATCATAAATAGAGGATATGATCCATTAGTATACAGATTATTTAATTTCTCATGCCATTATAGAGGAAAATTGAATTTTACTTGGGAAGGAATAGAATCTGCTTCAGTTGCTTTAGATAGGCTAAGAGATGGATATCAAAAGCATTTTGCAGGAAATGTTGAAGTGTCAGATGAAATAATTAATGATATGGAAAATAGATTTCACCAAGCAATTAATGATGATTTAAATATGCCACTTGCAATGAGTGTAGTATGGGAAGCTGTAAAATATGCAGATAAATCACCTAAAATAGCAAAATTATTAGAAAAATTTGATACAGTACTTGGAATTAAGATAACAGAAAAGAAAGAACAAGAAGCAATTCCGGAAGAAATATTAGAATTAGTGGAACAACGTAAAAAAGCAAGAGAAGAAAAAAATTGGGCGGAATCAGATAGATTAAGAGATTTGATTTCTGAAAAAGGATATGCAGTAAAAGACACAAAAGAAGGAATGGAAGTTAATCCGCTATAATATAGAAGGAGGAGTAATATGGTAGATTTTAAGAAAATAATAGCAGAATCAATAGCAAAAGTATTAAATATTGAAACTAATGAAATAGAAATGTCAATTGAAAAGCCAAAAGGAGCTGACAATGGAGATTATGCATTTCCTTGTTTTAAATTAGCAAAAACATTAAGAAAAGCTCCACCTGTTATTGCAGAAGAAATAAAAAGCCAAATTAAAGTTGATGAATCACAAATTGTTAAAATCGAAGTAGTTGGTGGATATTTGAACTTTTTTGTAAATAAAGAATTATTAGCCAAAGAAGTTTTAGAAGAAATCAGCAAAGATGAACAATATGGTAAATCTTCAATAGGGAAAGAAAAAAATATAGTAATAGATTATTCTGCACCTAATATTGCAAAACCATTCCATATTGGACATTTGCGTTCAACAGTAATAGGAGCAGCATTATATAATATTTATAAATATTTAGGATATAATGTTACAGGAATAAATCATTTAGGAGATTATGGAACACAATTTGGAAAACTAATTGAAGGATATAAGCTTTGGGGCAGTGAATATAATTTAGACGAAAATCCAATTGATGAATTAACTAAAATTTATATTAGAATAAACAATGCTTGTAAAGAAGATGAAAAAATCTTAGAAAATTGTAGAAATAACTTCAAAAAATTAGAAGATGGAGATCCATATTGTGTTGAACTATGGAAGAAATTCAGAGAAGTAAGTTTGAAGGAATTTCAAAAAGTTTATGATTTATTAGGAAGCAAATTTGATTCTTGGAATGGTGAAGCATTCTATTCTGATAAAATGCAAGAAGTAGTGGACATATTAGAAAAATCAGGAAAGCTAGTAGAGTCACAAGGTGCTAAAATAATTGATTTAGAAGATAAAGGAATAAATACACCATGTATAATAGAAAAGAGCAATGGTTCTTCAACATATGCTACAAGAGATTTAGCAGCAATTTTATATAGAGCTAGAACATATGATTTTGACAAAGCATTATATGTTACATCATATGAACAAGTATTACACTTTAAACAAATCTTTGAAGTGGCTAAATTATTAGGCTTAGACGAGAAATATACTAAAGGACTAGAACATGTATCATTTGGAATGGTATTATTGCCAACTGGAAAAATGTCTACAAGAGAAGGTACAAGCATCAAATTAAGTGATTTGCTTAATGAATCTATTTCAAGAGCAAAGGCTATAATTGAAGAAAAAAATCCAGATCTTGAAAATAAAGAAGATGTGGCACGCAAAGTTGGGGTCGGAGCTATAATTTTCAATGATTTATCTAATAGTCGTATAAAAGATGAAATCTTTGATTGGGATACAATCCTTAATTTTCAAGGAGAAACAGGCCCATATGTTCAATATACTTATGTTCGTACAAAGAGTGTAATTGAAAAAGCTGGAGGAGTTCCTGATATAAAAGAAGTAAATGTTGAAAAATTATTAGATGATGCATCAAGTAAAATAGTGAAATTGATTTATCAATTCGAAGATACATTAATTCAAGTTACTGACAAAAATGAACCATATATATTGTCTAGGTATTTGATTGATGTTGCTAAAGCTTATAGTAATTTTTATAATGAAAATAAGATTATTGTTGATGATAAAGAGCTTCAAAATGCACGTGTTTATTTGACATATGCTGTTGGAAGTATTTTGAAAACAGGTTGCAAGTTGTTGGGAATAGAAATGCCTGATAAGATGTAGAAATAAAAAGAATATAACAAAAAAGGCTTACCAGAAAAGGTAAGTCTTTTAAAGTTTTATAATAATACAGCACTTTCTAAAGCAAGTTTTATCATATTATTAAGACCAGTTTGACGTTCTTCAGGAGTTGCAATTTCTTTAATATATTTAGAATCTACTACACTCATTAAACATGCAGCTTTTTTATTTAAAACTTTAGCAACGTAGAATAAAGCAAAAGCCTCCATCTCAGCAGCTGCTGGATTGAAATTTTCTGGTATTCTTGTTAAGAATTGATTAACATCAGTCATGTAAACGTCAAAACAATCAGTGCAAACAGTGTTTCCATATAAAATATTTATATTAGTTTGGTTAGCTGTTGATTTTATAACATCATTTAAATCTTTGTTACTTGAAACAATATGACAATTTTCGTTATTTAAAGTTAAAGCAAAATTTCCTTCAGAAAATACATTTTCAGAAAGCACTATATCAAATAGTTTTAAGTCAGGTCTATAAGCTCCACAAGAACCTATACGTATAATATTTTCTACTCCATAGAATTTGTATAATTCATAAGAATAAATTCCCATGCTTGGCATTCCCATACCAGAAGCCATAACAGTAATTTCTTTTCCTTTGTAGTTTCCTGTAAAGGCATACATTCCTCTAACAGAATTAACTAATTTGTAGTTATCTAAAAAATTTTCAGCAATATATTTGGCACGAAGTGGGTCACCAGGCATTATTACAGTTTTAGCAATATCGCCTAAATTTGCTTCATTATGTGGTGTTGACATATAAATTACCTCCTTATTATTTTATTGCATTATATCAATTAAAAATATAAATTTCAAGAAGAAAAAATAAAAAACAGAGAACCTAGTTAGGCTCTCTGTTTTAGAGTTAAAAATCACCTGTCAGGAAATGTATGACAATATCCTTAAACCCAATTGTAGATAAAATATTGACTACAAGAGGGGAAAGTTTTTCACTTTCCTCTTGAGAAGCAATAAAAGCTTCAAATTCTTTATTAAGCTGAAGGCCAGTTTTGTTAAGTTCTTCGTAAAGAGAATTGCGATGAATTTCGAGAGCTTCATCAATTTGAGAAAGTTTTTGATAAAACTCTTTCCGATTGATTCTTGCTTGTGAAAGCAAGTAAAATGCTTCATTTAAGATTTGATGAGAATTATTAGGATAATGTGAGTAAATTCCTTTGCATTGCCCAATAAGTTGTAGTGCGGCTTCAAAGGATTGTTTGCAGTCTAAAATTTCTTGCAAATTAGCATCAGGATTATAAACTGCATCTACTTTTTTCATTGTATCAACATATTTTTCATATGTTTCCTTAATAGAACAGTGCCGAGAAATAAGTTTTGCAATTTCAGTATTCATTTTATATAACTCCTTTTCCACAAAAGTGGTTTACTTATGCAATAACATTATATCATACAAGTTACATAATGTAAATAGTGCAAATGAATTTATTTCACACAAAAAACACAATTAAGGAATAATTTCATAACAAAATACATATAAAATCATAGCATAGAAAAAATTGGAAAGGATAGTTATTATGAGAGAAAATGATTTAATAATAATTGAAAATTTTTTGGAAAATAAAGAAGAAAAGTTAGATGTAAAAGAAGAGCCTTTTGATAAGCTGATGTTTTTCTACAAATCAGCATTAAAACAATTAAATATACAAATGAATATTATAAAAGAAGAATTTCAAATTATGTATAATTATGACTTAATAGACCATATTGACACAAGAATAAAAGAGCCAAAGAGTATAATAAAAAAAATGGAGAAGAAGAAATATGACAAAACATATTTGAATTTAATTGAAAAAATTAATGATGTAGCAGGAATGAGAATAGTATGTACTTTAAAAGATGATATATTTTTTATTAGAGATTTGATTAAACAAATGCCAGATATTCATATATTAAAAGAAAAAGATTATGTTACAAATCCAAAACCAAGTGGATATTCTAGCTATCATATGGTAGTTGAAGTACCGGTTAGATTGACTCAAAAGACAATATATGTAAAATGCGAAATACAAATTAGAACACTTGCAATGGATTTCTGGGCAAGTTTTGAGCATAAAGTTAAATATAAAACAGAACATAATGTAAGCAAAAAGACATCAAAAGAATTAGTTTCATGTGCAAAGATGATAAGTAAATTTGACGATAAAATGATTTCATTAAAAAATATATAGTGAATTAGCCAAAATCTCTTGACAGTTTACAATAATAATTATAAAATATAATAGGTTGAAAAAATATATAAAAAATTAAAATGAAAAAAGATATATTTATTCGAACATTGAAAATTAAATAAGAAAGAGGTGTATGATTATGCAAACATTAATCATAGTAGCCGCTGTCTTAATCTCATTAGCAATTGGAATTTTTATTGGAATGGTAATAAGAAAGAAAGTTGCAGAATCTAAAATTGAAAGTGCAGAACAAGAAGCAAAAAGATTAGTTGAACTAGCAAAAATAGACGCAGAAAATCTAAAGAAAGAAGAAATCTTCAAAGCAAAAGAAGAAATTATGAATGCTAGAAATGAGTTAGATCAAGAGATTAAAGAAAGAAGAGGCGAAATTCAAAAACAAGAAAGTAGAATTATTCAAAAAGAAGAGAACTTAGAAAGACGTTCAGATAATTTTGAGAAAAAAGAAAGAGAATTAGAACGTGATGAACAAGCTCTAAAAGAAAGAGAAAATGAAATTGAGGATTTAAAGGCAGAACAAGTAGAAGCTCTACAAAAAATTGCAAACTTAAGCCAAGAAGAAGCAAAAACACAGTTGTTAAAAAAGGTAGAAGAAGATATAACAGCTGAAAAAGCAGCTTTAATCAGAGACTTAGAACAAAAAGCCAAAGAGGAAGCTACAAAAAATGCTAAAGAAACAATAAGTTATGCAATTCAAAAATGTGCAGCAGATCACTCTGCAGAAACAACAGTTTCAATAGTACCACTTCCATCAGATGATATTAAAGGAAGAATTATTGGTAGAGAAGGAAGAAACATAAAAGCACTAGAAACATTAACTGGAATTGATTTGATAATAGATGATACACCAGAAGCAGTAATCTTATCAGGTTTTGATCCATTAAGAAGAGAAGTTGCAAGAATAGCACTTGAAAAATTAATTGATGATGGTAGAATTCATCCAGCTAAAATAGAAGAAATGGTTGAAAAGGCTAAAGAAGAGCTATCTGAAACAATTAAATCTGAAGGAGAAAGAGCAGCATTAGAAACAGGAGTAATTGGTTTAAATCCAGAACTTATCAAATTAATAGGAAAATTAAAATACAGAACAAGTTATGGACAAAATGTATTAAACCATTCAATTGAAGTTTCAAACTTAGCAAGAATAATGGCTGAAGAACTTGGATTAGATGCAAAACTTGCACGTAGAGCAGGATTATTACATGATATAGGAAAAGCACTAGACCATGATATGGAAGGTACACACGTACAAATCGGAGTTGATATTTTAAAGAAATTTAAAGAAAATCCACTTGTAATAAATGCTGTAGAAGCTCACCATGGAGATGTTGAACCACAAACATTAGAAGCTGTATTAGTACAAGCTGCTGATGCAATCTCAGCATCAAGACCAGGAGCAAGAAGAGAAACATTAGAAGCATACATAAAGAGATTAGAAAATCTTGAAGCTATTGCAGATTCATTTGACGGTGTTGAAAAATCATTTGCAATTCAAGCTGGTCGTGAAGTTAGAATTATCGTAAAACCAGAAAAAATTTCAGATGATCAAATGACATTACTTGCAAGAGATGTATCTAAGAGAATTGAAGAAGAAATGGATTATCCAGGACAAATCAAAGTAAATGTTATTAGAGAAACAAGAGTTGTAGATTATGCAAAATAAAAACAGGCAGAAATGCCTGTTTTTTTGTTATATTTGTATTGACAAACAAGAACAATTGTTTTATAATTGCGTTGGTGATATTATGGAAAGACAAATATTACATGTAGATGTTAATAATGCATTTTTAAGTTGGTCAGCTGTAGAAATGCTGAAAAACGGGAGTAAAATAGACATAAGAGAAATTCCATCAGTAATAGGTGGGGATGAAAATAGGAGGTCTGGAATAGTACTGGCTAAAAGTCCAAAAGCCAAGATTTTTGGGATATCAACAGGAGAAACATTATATCAAGCTAGAATGAAGTGTCACAATTTACAAGTATATCCAATGAACTATAAATTATATAAAGAAAATTCGAATAAATTATATCAATTATTGTTACAATATACGGATAAAATAGAAAGATTCAGTATAGACGAATGCTTTTTAGATATGACAAATTGTTTAATGGGAGCAAATTTATTAGAAAAAGGATATGAAATAAATAAAAGAGTAAGAGAAGAATTAAAATTTACAGTAAATGTTGGAGTGGCTCATAATAAGTTGTTAGCCAAAATGGCATCAGATTTTACAAAACCAGACAGAGTGCATACTTTATTTGAAGATGAAATTCCACAAAAGATGTGGCCATTGTCAGTATCAGAATTATTAATGTTAGGAAGAAAAACAATTCCAAAATTATATAATATGAGAATAAAAACAATAGGACAATTAGCAAACACAGATAAAGAATTATTAACGAAGAAATTCGGAAAACATGGCACAATGATGTGGGAATATGCAAATGGAATTGATAATTCAGAGGTACATTATCAATTTGAAAAGCCAAAAGGGATAGGAAATTCTACAACATTGCCAGTAGATGTAAGTGAAATAGCAAAATTAGAAGAAGTGTTATTAGCATTAACAGAACAAGTGACGTATAGATTAAGAAAATATAATATGTTAGCAAATGTTGTAAATGTTCAGCTAAGAACTAAAAACTTTGAAGATACATCACATCAAAGAAAATTGCTAGAAGCAACATCGAGTACAAAAGAAATTTATAATGTAGCAAAAGAGCTTTTACATGAGATGTACAAGCAAGGGACACAAATAAGATTAATTGGAATGAGAGTAGATAGTCTTATTGAAAAGGATGAAAAACAGTTATCATTTTTTGATAATGAGCAGAATGAGAAACAAGAAAAGCTTGATAAAGTGGTAGATGAGTTAAAACAGAAATATGGATATTCTAGTATTACAAGAGCGGGAAAGTTAAATTTAGAAGGAAAAATAAAATTGAAAGATGTGTAATTGGGGTCGGTCCTTTTTTTTACATATGGAGGTGGAAGTGAATTTGAATATTATAGAAATTGCTAATAAAATAAAAGAGTGTGGAGGAAAACTTTATTTGGTTGGTGGAGCTGTAAGAGATGAATTGCTTAGGAAAGAAGCACAAGATAAAGACTATTGTGTTGTAGGATTAAATTCAGAACAATTTAAACAACTATTTCCTCAAGCGAATATAAGAGGAAAGGCCTTTGAAGTATTTGATTTAGAGGGAAGCGAATTTGCTATGGCGCGAACTGAAACTAAGATTGGAAAAGGTCATACTGAATTTAAAATTGAAACAAATCCACAAATAACAATAGAACAAGATTTAGCAAGAAGAGATATTACAATAAATTCAATTGCACAAGAGGTTTTAACAGGAAAGATAATAGATCCATTTAACGGAATTAATGATATAAAAAATAAAATTATTAGAGCAACAACAGAGGCATTTAAAGAAGATCCTCTAAGAGTATATAGAGTAGCGAGATTTGCAGCACAATTGAATTTCAAAGTAGAAAAAGCTACATTAGAGCAAATGTACGAATTAAAAAACGAGTTAAACACATTATCAAAAGAGAGAGTTTTTGAAGAATTAAAAAAAGCATTGAATACAAGAACTCCATCAATATTTTTTAATGTTTTAAAAGAAGCAAAAGTTTTAGAAATTCATTTTAAAGAAATCAATGCTTTGATTGGTGTAGAACAACCTATACAATATCATCCAGAAGGAGATGTATATAATCATACTATGTGTGTATTGGATATGGCTGCAAATTTAACTGAAAAATATGAATTTAATAGAAAGTTAGAAATTAGATTTTCAGCATTGGTTCATGATTTAGGAAAAGGAACAACTCCAAAAGCGATGTATCCTCATCACTATGGACATGAAGAAAGAGGAGTGGAATTAGTCAGAAAATTTTCAAAAAGAATTGGACTACCAAATGCTTGGGATAGATGTGGCAAAACAGCATGTATAGAACATATGAGAGGCGGAATTTTTTATAAAATGAAACCAGCTAAAAAAGTTGAATTTATAGAAAGAGTAGATAAATCATTATTAGGATTAGATGGACTTCAAATTATAGTTATAAGTGATAAAACAAGTGGAGGAAGAAAGGAGAATACAGAAAATATTGATTTTGAAAAAATCGGCAAAGAATGTTTAAAAGAAATTAATGGAGAATATATTAAAAATAGATATAAAATAGAAAATGGGATTCAATTTAGAAACAAATTACATGAAGAAAGAGTCAAATGGATGAAAGATATTGAAAAAAATAAGCAGTTGTGATTAAATAGGAAAAGAAAGGTGGATGAATATGAATAAAAAAATTGTAATAGGAATTGTTGTAACAATAATAGTAATAGTGTTTGCTGTTGCTGGTGGAGTAATAGCATATAGAATGACCAGAGATACAAGTAAGCCAGAAGATGTATTGATAAAATATGTTGGATATGTTAATGAGCAAAATTATGAAGAAATGTATAAGCTATTAACAAATGATTCAAAAGAGCAAATTTCAAAGGAAGATTTTATATCTAGAAATAAGAATATATATGAAGGTATTGATATGACAGATATGAAAATTGAAATAACTAATGTAACAGAAGAAAATTCTAAAACATATGTAATTTCATATAATCAATCAATGAATTCAGAAGCGGGAAAGATAGAATTTGAAAATACAGCTAATGTTATTAAAGATAAAGAATTAGGGTATCAATTAAACTGGAAATCAAGCTTAATATTCCCAAATTTAAGTAGTACTGATAAAGTTAGAATTAAAACAATTTCTGCAGAAAGAGGCAGCATTGTTGATAAAAATGGAAATATGTTAGCTGGACTTGGTACTGTATCTTCTGTTGGAATTGTTCCAGGAAAGCTTGGAGAAAACAAAGATGAAAATATAGAAAAGATTGCAAATTTACTTGGAACAACTGCAGATTCTATCAATAAAACTTTGTCAGCTTCTTGGGTAAAAGATGATACATTTGTACCGCTTAAGAAGATTCAGGTAGACTCAATTGAACTTAAAGAGCAATTGCTTCAAATACCAGGAATTAAAATAACAAGTACTAAATCGAGAGTTTATCCATTAGGAGAAGCTTCTGCACATTTAGTTGGATATGTTCAAAATATAACAGCAGATGAATTAAAAGAAAACAGAGGTAAAGGCTATACAAGTACTAGTGTTATAGGAAAAGCTGGATTAGAGAAAAAATATGAAAAAAGGCTAAAAGGCAAAGACGGAGTTGAAATTTATATTGAAGATTCAGATGGCAAGAGAAAAAAGGATATTGCAAAAATTGATGTTCAAAATGGAGAAACTATTAAATTAACAATAGATTCAACAATGCAATCAAAACTATATAATGAATTAAAAAATGATGCAGGATTTTTTGTAGTAATGCATCCAAATACTGGAGCATTGTTAGCATTAGTTAGTACACCATCATATAACCCAAATGATTTTACATTAGGATTAAGTACAGAAAAATGGAATTCTATTAAAAATAATGAGAATAAGCCAATGCTTACAAGATATTTGCAAAGTTATTGCCCAGGTTCAACATTTAAAGCAGTAACAGGTGCTGTAGGATTAACAACTGGAAAGTTAAGTACAAGTGATATATTTTCTTATAGTGGTTTAAGTTGGAAAAAAGATGGCTGGGGTCAATATGATATCACTACTCTTACAGCATATAGTGGACCTAAAAATCTAGAAAATGCTATGATTCACTCAGATAATATTTATTTTGCACAAGCAGCATTACAAATAGGTGCAAAGAGCTTTACAAGTGGATTAAAGCAAATTAAATTTGGAGAAAACATTGACTTCACATTAGGAAATATAAAATCACAATATGCAAATAATGGAGAAATTTCTAATGAAAAAGTTCTTGCAGATAGTGGATATGGTCAAGGTGAAATACTTGTAAATCCAATACATATGGCTTCCATTTATTCAGCATTTGCAAATGATGGAAACATGATAAAACCATATTTAGAAGAAGGAACAGAAACATCATATTTAGTTGAAGGAGCATTCACAAAAGAAGCGGCTAATACAATTAAAGAAGACTTAATTCAAGTTGTAGAAAATCAAGAAGGAACAGCTAAAGATATGAGAGTTCAAGGAAGAACTATTGCTGGAAAAACTGGAACTGCAGAATTGAAAGGCTCAAAAGATGCAGAAGCAGATGTTCTAGGATGGTTTGACTGCTTCACTTCAGACAATGATAGCAATCAATTGCTAGTTATCAGTATGGTTGAGAATGGAAGAAGCCTTGGAGGAAGTCATTATTTAATAAATAAAATTAAAACAAATTTATTTTAATACATAAGAAGGAGAAAAAATGGAAGGTAAATTTAAAGAATATTCAGCAACTCCTAACAATCCTAATTGGGAGAAAATAATCAAAAGAGAAAAAGAAATTTATAAAAGAGAAAATGATATGCGTTCAGAATTTGAAAGGGATTATACAAGAATATTACATTGCAATGCATATAGACGTTTAAAGCATAAAACACAAGTATTCTTTTCGCCAGAGAATGATCATGTATGTACAAGAATTGAACATGTAATGCATGTTGAGTCAGTAAGTTATACAATTGCAAAATATTTTGGATTAAATACAGAACTAACCAAAGCAATAGCCACAGGGCATGACATAGGTCATAGCCCATTTGGCCATGCTGGTGAAAGAATATTATCAGAAATATCACAAAAAGAGATTGGTGAAAACTTTTGGCATGAAAGAAATGGTATGGAATATGTAGACAAAATCGAATTATTGCAAGATATGAACCAAAATTGGCAAAATTTGAATTTAACATATGCAGTAAGAGATGGAATAATTTCACACTGTGGCGAGATTGATGAAAATAGTTTAAGACCTAGAGAAGAATATATTAATTTATATGATTATGAATATCCAAACCAATATGCACCATATACTTGGGAAGGATGTGTAGTAAAAATTGCAGACAAAATATCTTATTTAGGTAGAGACATAGAAGATGCAATTACTTTAGAAATTTTAGATGAAAAGCTAGAAGAATTATATAAAATTTTAAAACAAAAAGAAGTAATAAATAACACAGTAATAATAAATCATTTGATAGGTGATTTATGTGAAAACTCTTCTCCTGAAAAAGGTTTATGCTTTTCAGAAGGTACATTTAAGATGTTGAAAGAAATAAAAGAATTTAATTACAAATATATTTACAAAGCAGAAAGATTAAAACCATCTGCAAGATATTTTAATATAATTATAAACGAGATTTATTCTACAATCAAAAACAATTATGGCAAAAAAGATAAATCAGTTAATCCAGAAGTAATTGAAAGCTTTGAAAAATGGCTATCAAACTATTGGAACTTGAAGCGAAATGATAAGAATAAAAATGATGTTATTTTTGATATGAAAAATGAAAGAGATTTTTGCAAAGCCATCATTTATTACATATCAGGAATGACAGATAATTTTGCAATAGAAACATATAACAAAATTGTTGGATTTTAAAATTAATATTTTATGAAGATATGTTAAAGAATATTGAAAAGTTTAATAAAGTTTGCTAATATAGATAAAAAGACAGAAGATAGGAGTTAAAAATGGAAAAGACTAAGAAAACTAAAAAAACATTAATGAATATAATTGTATTTATTCTATTAATTGTATTAACATTTGTATTAATTTTTAAAGACCAAGATGTTTCACAGATATTAACTGCAGCAGCAGGAGCAAAGAAAAGATATATATTTATTGGAATTATTGCAATGTTTATATACATTATGTGTGAGGCAATAAATATCGGAAGAGTACTAAAAGAATTCAAACAAAAATCAACATTTTTAAAAAATATAAAATACACATTGATTGGATTTTTCTTTAGCTCTATAACACCAGCAGCAAGTGGTGGGCAACCAATGGAAATTTATTATATGCATAAAGATGATATTCCAGTTGCATATTCAACATTGGCATTAATGATGCAACTTTGTAGCTTTCAAATTGTAACAATAACAATGGGAATTATAAGTGCTATTATACATTTTGATGTGTTACAATCAGGATTGATATATTTATTTATATTAGGAATTACATTGAATTCATCAGCATTAGCATTGTTGATTATAGGAATATTTTCAAAAAAATTGTCAAGAGGATTAATAAATTTTGCATTAAAAGCATTGAAATTCTTTAGAGTTAAAAACATAGAGCAAAAACAAGAAAAAATGGAAAAAGAATTAGAATCTTATCAAGAAAGCGCAGTATATGTAAAACAACATAAAAAATTAATGCTAAAAACAGTTTTAACTACAGTAGTACAATTGTTAGCATATTACAGTGTACCATATTGGGTATATAGAGCTTTAGGATTTAATATATATAATTTATGGCAAGTATTAACATTACAAGCTGTGTTATATGCAACAGTATCAGGAATTCCATCACCAGGGGCAGTTGGAGTAAGTGAAGGTGGATTTTTAGGAATATTTAGAAATGTATTTCCAGAAGCAATGCTAAGTAGTGCAATGTTATTAAGTAGAGGAATAAATTTCTATTCATTAATCTTAATTAGTGCAGTAATTGTTATTATAAATACGATGAGAGATAAAAAGACAAAAGCTGCAGAAGAAGGTTGATTTTTTTTACGATGTGAAATATAATTCATGTTAGATTAAAATTAGGAGGGATATTTATGATAAAATTAGTATTAGTAAGACACGGACAAAGCAAATGGAATCTAGAAAATAGATTTACAGGATGGACAGATGTAGAACTATCTGAACAAGGAGTAAGAGAAGCTAAAGAAGCTGGAAAGGTATTAAAAGAAAAAGGATATCATTTCGATTTAGCATATACATCAGTTTTAAAAAGAGCTGAACATACATTAGACTTAATTTTAAAAGAAATGGGAGAAGAAAATATCGAAATTAAGAGAAGCTGGAGACTTAATGAAAGACACTATGGAGCTTTACAAGGTTTAAACAAAGACGAAACAAGAAAAAAATACGGTGATGAACAAGTATTGCTTTGGAGAAGAAGCTCAGATGTAAGACCACCAGAATTAGAAGTAACAGATCCAAGATATCCAGGAAATGACCCTAAATACAAAGACTTAACAGAAGATGAATTACCAAAAACAGAAAACTTAATAGATACAATAAAAAGAGTTATGGAATATTGGAATTCAGACATAAAACCAGATTTAGAAAAAGGTAGAAATATAATAATAGCAGCACATGGAAACAGTTTAAGAGGTTTAATGAAATATCTTGACGATATTAGTGATGAAGACATAGTAAAACTAGAAATTCAAACAGGAAATCCAATTTGCTATGAATTAGATGATAACTTAAAACCAATTAGACATTACTATGTAAAATAAAGGAGATTTAAAAATGAAAAAATTTGAAAATATATTATGGGGAATAGCATTTATAGTAGTCGGATTAATTTTAGCAGGAAATGCAATAGGAATAACAAATATAGACATATTTTTTGATGGTTGGTGGACATTATTCATTATAGTGCCATGTTTTATAGGATTATTTAATGATAGTGATAAAACAGGAAATGTAATAGGATTAGTTATTGGAGGAACTTTATTATTAGCATGTCAAGGATTATTAAACTTCGAAATGGTATGGAAATTAGTAGTACCAGTAGCATTAGTAATAATAGGTGTATCAATAATTTTTAAGGATTCAATCCATGGAAAAATAAATTCTGAAATAAGTAAGATAAATAAAAGTCAAAAAGATATACCTTCATATTGTGCAACATTTTCAGAACAAAATGCAAATTTTGAGAATGAAGAATTTAAAGGAGCTGATTTAACAGCTGTATTTGGAGGAGTAAAATGTGACTTGCGTCAAGCTATTATCAATTCAGACACAGTTATAAAAGCAGAATCAATATTTGGAGGAGTAGAAATATATGTACCTTCAAATGTAAAAGTAAAAATCAAATCAACTCCAATATTTGGAGGGGTAACAGACAAGTCTGTTCATAACCAAGAAAGTGAGCACACTATTTATATTAATTCAACATGTATATTTGGAGGAGTTGATATAAAATGAATGTAGTTCAAAAAATAATAAAATATTTAGCAATAGCATTAGCTATATTTATAATAATTAATATTGTTTCAGTCGCATTAAGCATATTGTGGGGAGTGGCTTGGCTTAGTGGGGTTGCTAAAGATGCCCCAATAATAGAGAGTCAAGAAGAGATCTATTCTACAATAGGAAATACAGATATTACAACATTAAAAATAGAACTAAATGCATCAAATTTAGAAATAAAAAATGGTGAAATGCTTAGAGTAGAAACTAATAATTTGAATGTTAAATGTAATCAAGAAGGAAGCCAATTGATAATAAAAGATAAAACCAAAAATTGGTTTTCTAAAAGAAGTGACGAAAGTCAAATTATATTATATATGCCAGCAAATATGCTTTGGGACAGTGTGAAGATCGATTCAGGAGCAGGAGAGCTTAATATAGAAGAATTAGCAACAAGAAATTTTGATTTTGATATGGGTGCTGGAAAAGTTGTAATAAAAAAATTGAATGTATCTAATAAAACAGAAATTGATGGAGGAGCCGGAAAAGTCGAAATTTTATCTGGCGCTATGAATAATTTGAAATTAAATGCAGTAGTTGGAGAGTTTACTTTGAACGCTAAATTAATAGGCAGAAATGATGTGAATGCAGGCGTTGGAAAAATAAACTTTAACCTAACTGATGGAACTGAAAATTATAAAATTAAAGTAAATAAAGGTATAGGTTCTATTACTATTGATGGCAAGGAAACAATAGATGGAAACGAATATGGACATGGAGAAACATATATAGACATTGATGGTGGAGTAGGAGCTATTGAGATAAAATAATAATTTGGTAATTTTGTATCGGGGATTTTTTTGACAAGAGTGTCAAAAAAACACCCGGTATTATTTTGTTATTTTTGCGTTTTGACAAATTTATATAAGAATGATAGAATAAAATCAATTTATAAAAAGGGGATTACAAAAATGGGGCTAAAAATAGAAAAAGTAAGTAAATATTTTGGTGAAAAATTAGCAGTAGATAATATCAGTTTTGATATAAATAAACCAGGAGTATTTGGGTTATTAGGAACAAATGGTGCAGGAAAATCAACGACAATAAGAATGATGCTTGGAATACTAAAAAAGGATTCAGGTGAAATTACATGGAATGGTAAAAAAGTAGAAAGGAAAAATGTTAATTTTGGATATTTACCAGAAGAAAGAGGAATTTATCCAAAGTCTAAAATTTACGAGCAATTATTATATTTTGCAGAATTAAAAGGTATGAAAAAAGAAAACGCAAGTAAAGAAATTGATTATTGGATGGATAAGCTAAAAGTATCAGAATATAAAAATATGACAGCAGAGAAACTTTCTAAAGGAAATCAACAAAAAGTTCAATTTATAACAGCTATATTAAATGATCCAGAATTAATAGTGTTAGACGAGCCATTTAGTGGTTTAGATCCAGTTAATACAGAATTGCTAAAAGAAGTAATTCTAGAATTAGTTGAAAAAGGCAAATATATTGTAATGTCAAGTCATCAAATGACATCAATTGAGGAATTTTGCAGTGATGTTGTCATTGTAAATAAAGGCAAAACTGTGTTAAAAGGAAATTTGAAAGAAATAAAAGATGCATATAAAGCAAATAGATTAATTATTAATACAAAACAAGATATTACAGCAGAAATCAAAGATTTAAATTTGAATATCGAGAAAAACATAGATAATAATTATGAGATAAAAATCGAAAATGAAGAAATAGCACATACTTTATTAAAAAATCTAGTAAATAAAAATATTGAGATTGATAAATTCGAATTAAAGAAGCCAACTCTAAATGACATCTTTATAGAAAAGGTAGGTGAATAAAATGAGAGATTTATTTGTTGTAGCAAAATTTACAATAAAAGATATGATACAAAGAAAATCTTTTATAATTTCTAATATAATTATTTTGTGCCTTATAGTAATTGGATTTAATATTCCTAACATTTTAAAAATGATCAAGGGTGATGAGAGTGAGTCAAGCGGAGAAAATTTCTTAATTGTAGACTCAGAGAACGTATTTGAAGGCACATTAGGTTCTTTAAATGAAATGGATTTAGGTTATAAATTTAATATTTCTAATGATAAATTAACATTTGAAGATATTAAAAAGAAAATTTCAAATGACGAGGCAAGTGATGCAATTGTAATTAGCAAAGTTGATGAAAAAATCAATATAGAATATATTGTTAAAAATTTATCTATGATAGACAAGGTTCCAGAAGATATAGTTAATGCTTTGACAAGCATATATTCAAATTTGCAAATTTCAAAATTGGGATTGACACAAGAGCAATTAGAGAGTATTAATCCAAACTTCAATTTTGAAATGAAACAGACTGAAGAACAAGAAGTACATGGAAATCAATTTGCAATGATGATGATTTCAATAGTACTATTTTATGCAATCTATTTTTGTGCATATCAAGTTTCATCAGCAATAACAACAGAAAAAACGTCAAAAATAATAGAAACACTTGTAACATCTACAACTCCAAAGACAATTGTATTAGGAAAAACAATCGGAATAGGAATAGTGGGATTGTTACAAATTATAGTTATAATTGCAACGGCAATGATATCAAAAACATTGTTCTTAGAAGAAGGAATGTTAGATGGTTTAATAGACTTTTCTACATTTACACCATTTTTAGCAATAATTACGATATTATATTTTATTTTTGGATATGCAGTATATGCTTTATTATATGCATTGGTGGGATCAACAGTAAGCAAGCCGGAAGATGTACAATCAGCAAATAGTCCTATTGCAATAATTTCTGTAATTGGATTCTATTTAGCTTACTTTACAATGATGAATCCAACAAGTGAATTAAATAAAATTGCAGCTATAGTACCTATATCATCACCATTTTGTATGCCGCTAAGAGTGATGATGGGAATTGCAAGTCAAAATGAAATTGCAATTTCTTTAATAATTTTGGTAATTACTATACTAATAATTGCAAAAATTTCTATCAAAATTTACTCACAAGCTATACTAAATTATGGTAGTAAAATAAGCCTGAAAGACGCTCTAAAGCTGTATAAGAACAAAAATGTGTGATAAAATATATAAAGGGGAATAAAATATGGACGAATATACTTGCCCAAAATGTGGTGCTATACTTAATAATCAAAAAGGATTTGATCCAGAATATGGAGCGTGGAGATGTTTAAGATGTGGTCAAATGATTATGGATGAAGATACATATAATGGTGATTTATATGAAGGAGTTGCTTGGTATTGCGATGAGTGCGGAGCTCTTTTAAATAAGCAAGATGGATTTTCAGATGCATATTATTCGTGGAATTGTACAGAGTGTGGGCACGAAAATTTTATAAATGAAGATGAAATTGATGATGATGACGATACTGATGATGTAGACAATGAGATAGTTGCTTTAGCTGCTGATGCGGTATCATCGATGATAACATCTGCATTAGGGATTGGGGCAGAAACATATAAAAAAGTGCATAGCGAAAAAAAGAAACAAGCTGATATGCTTGAAAAAATAAATGAAGAAGAAGCGAGAATTGAGAGTGAAAAAAGCCGAGCATGGAGAAGAAAGCACAAAAAAGGTATATTAATTACTGTTATTACAATTATTTTAATTTTAATTGCAATAGGAATATATATTTTTTATATTACGTTAATTCCAATTAGATATGATTCTGAAGATTTGATTGGAACTAATTATGAAAGTGTTGAAACCAAATTAAGAGCATCAGGATTTGAAAATGTTAATTCGAAAGAAATTCCAGATTTGAAAATTACACAAAAGGAGAAAGAAAATATTGTTACAGATGTTATTATTAGGAACAAGATGAAATTTTCTGCAGAAACAAAATTTTTGCCATCTGAAAAGATTACAGTGGTATATCATACATTAGAAAAGATTTATGCACCTTTGACTTCTAAAGAGGCAAAAGGAATGAAATATGCAGATGTGGTTAAACAATTTGAAGAAAAAGGATTTCAAAATGTAAAAGTCGAGCCAATTTATGATATTATCACAGGATGGATAAAAAAAGATGGAGAGGTTGGAACAGTGGCAATAAATGGAAACAAAGACTTCACAGTGAATACTTCTTATAATGTAGATGCTGAGGTTGTGATTTCTTATCATACTTTGAAAAAGAATAAGGAGAATTAAAATGGATTTGGTAGTTGAAGAAACATTAAAAGAATTTAAAAAAGTAAATAATGCAGAATTAACACCTAAAAGTATAAAGAAAATTCATGAAAGATTTCCAGTTCCAAGAGAACAAAAAATTTTATGGGCTGAAAATGTAAAAAATAATAAAATTTATGGAATGGTAATAACTGATAAAGGGATATTTTTTAAATCAAATCCACATGACCAAAAGAAAACAAATGCAAAAACGAAATCAAAGGAAACAACTATATATCATTATTTAAAATGGGAATATTTTAATCCTGAAGATTTTAAAGTGAAAAAAGTTGATACTGATAAATATGAAGTCATATTTAATGAAAAAGTACTTTTTGAAATAAAAGAACAGGAAAATTTTTTCAAATGTTATACTGATACATATTCTAAAATTGTAAAAGAATCAGTAACATCAGCAGAAAATATATTTGCAGATTTAGAAGCTATTGTTCCAGAAAACTATGCAAAAGTTAATACTAATCAAGGGCATGGAGAAATGGCGGAAGAAGCACTTAATCTATTAGATAATTTACAAGGAAATGATGCGAAAGTTGTAGGAAGAACAAACGAGAAAAATGGCGCAGATCGTTTAGTAAATGGTGTTGAAATTCAGACTAAATATTATAGTTCTGGTAGAGGATGTATCAATGCTTGTTTTGATAAAGCAACAGAGCAATTTAGATATTTTAATAAAGATGGAAAGCCAATGCTGATAGAAGTTCCAAAAGATAAATATGCAGAAGCAGTAAATGAATTTAGAAAAAAGATTCTCGAAGGTAAAGTTGCAGGAGTTTCAAATCCTAATGATGCATCTAAATATATAAAAAGAGGGAAAATAACATATAATCAAGCACGAAATCTTTGCAAACCAGGAACAATAGAGTCATTAACATATGATACTGTTACAGGTGCAGTAAATTGTTCATATGCATTAGGAATTACATTTTTAGCAACTTTTGCATTATCATATTTAAAAGATGGAAACACAAAAGAAGCTTTTGGTGCTGCATTGGAGGCAGGAATTCAAGTATTTGGATTATCATTTTTTGCACACATATTTGCACAACAAGTGGCTAGAACGACTTTAACACATAGTCTTATTCCACTTAGCACATATATTGTAAAATCTATGGGATATAGTACTGCACAAACTATTGTTAATGCAATTCGTGGTATGTCTGGAAAGTCAGCTGTTTCTGGTGCAGCTGCGACAAAGCAACTAGCTAAAATTATGAGAAGTAATGTAGTAACATCACTTATAACAATTGCTGTTTTCTCAGTGCCAGATACATACAATATTTTGCGAAAGAGACTATCGGGAGCGCAATATACAAAAAATATGTTATCATTAATAGGCGTACTTGCCACATCAAGTGGTGGAACTCTAGCCACATCTGTAGCAACAGCAAAGGTAGCAGCTGCAATGGGTACTACGATTTCGCCAGGTGTAGGAACAGCAATAGGAATTGCAGGAGGACTTGTTGGCGGATTAGCTGGCGGAAGTGCTATAAAATTTGTAGCAGATAATATTAGAGAAGATGATTCAGTAATAATATCACGATTATTTAATGCAGTTATAGCGAATTTTGTGTATGAATATATGTTGTCAGAAAGTGAAATGGATGTACTAGTTGAGAAATTGAACACTATAAAACAGAAAGAATTTAAGAACTTATTTGCAAATGTTATTGCATCTAATAAGCAAGAAAAACTAATAGAAGATTTTGTAAGACACTATTTTGAAGAGATTATTCGTACTAGACCAAAATTGCCAGAACCAAAACCAGAGGATTTTATAGAATTTTTTAAACAATTTGAAGAAAAAGAATAAAATATTTACCAAAAGTCTACACAAATGTGAAAAAATATGTTACAATATAAAATATGATTTTATAAAAAGAGGAGGAATTAACATGTCAGGACATAGCAAATGGCACAATATCCAAGCAAAAAAAGGAAAAGCTGATGCAGCAAGAGGAAAAATATTCACAAAATTAGGAAGAGAATTATTAATTGCAGTAAAAGAAGGTGGACCAGACCCATCAGGAAACTCAAAACTAAAAGATGTAATAGCAAAATGCAAAGCAGCAAACATGCCAAATGACACAATCAACAATGCAATCAAAAAAGCATCAGGAGAAGGAAACACTGCAAATTATGAAGAAGTAGTATATGAAGGATATGGACCATCAGGAGTAGCTGTAATAGTTAATGCAAATACAGATAACAGAAACAGAACAGCATCAGATGTTAGACATGTATTTGATAAAGCAGGTGGAAACTTAGGAACGACAGGATGTGTATCATATATGTTCAATAAAAAAGGTGTAATTGTAATTGAAAAAGCATCAACAGATATGGATGAAGAAGAAATAATGATGTTAGCATTAGATGCAGGTGCAGAAGATTTCAATTCATCAGATGAAGTATATGAAATAACAACAGCACCATCAGATTTTTCAACAGTAAGAGAAAAATTAGAAGAAGCTGGATTAACATTCTTAGAAGCAGATGTTCAAATGGTTCCAACAACAACAGTTGCGTTAGATGAAGCTGGAGTTGAAAAAATGGAAAGATTAATTGAAAGACTAGAAGAATTAGATGACGTTATGGATATATATCATAACTGGGAAGAATAAAAAATAAAAAATTGTCAAATTTTCTAAAAATATTGACAGTTTTTTTTTATTATAGTAAACTAGAAATAGATATTTTATAGAAGAGGGGTAGAAAAAGATGAAAAAGAAAGTTTTATTAGCTATAGTATTGGTTGTAGTACTATTAGGAGCAGGATTAGGATATGCATATTTTGCAACAGATGCATTAAAATCCGATAAACAATTATTTTTCTCATATTTACTATCAGATGATTTTACAAAAGATTTAAAAGACACTAATTTAGAAAAATATGTAGAAAAACAAACAAATACAACATTTGAAAACAAAGGAAAAATAACATTTGAGGCACCAGAACAAGGTAGTGCACTTGATGGATTAACCATATTAAACAGCACAACGATAGATGTAGAAGGAAAAACAAATACAGCAAAGAAATTAGCAGAACAAAAATTCACAGTAGAATTATCACAAGGAATTAATATTCCAATTCAATATAAACGTGATGGAGAAACTTATGGAATACAAACCAAACTTTTAAGTGATAAATTTATTGCAATAAAAAATGAAGATTTAAAAACATTGGCAGACAGATTTGGAATGGACACAAGCAATATTCCAGATAATATTACATTAAGTGGATTAAATTTCTCTGATAAAGAAATAAGTAAAATAAAAGACAAATATTCTAAAGTATTATATGATAACATGACAAAAGATATGTTTTCTAAGACAAAAACAAAAGATCAAACTAAAGTAACAATGGATGTATCTGCAGAACAATTTATAAATTTAATTGAAAAATTAGCAAATGCATTGAAAGAGGATAAAGACTTATTAAATAAATTATCTGCTGGAACAACAGTAGAAGATTTGAAAACACAAATAGACAATTTTGTAGATGCAATAAAAGAAACTGATACAACAGATGCTGATAGAGTTCAAATTGTATTAACTATAAAATCAGGCGAGTTAACAGAATGCGAAATAAAAACTGTAACTGATAATGTGGCTGAAATTGTTGCAGCAATAGAAAAATCAGATACTAAACTTGTATTTTATGCATATGAAGATAATGAACTTGTTGGACAAGTAAGTATAGAAAAATTTGCTAATAAAGATGAGTTAAGCTATATTGTTGAAATTAAAGCTAATTCAGATGGCGAAGAAGTTGCAAATATTCAAATTGAGATGGCTTATAAAAACTTAGCAAAATTAGATGATGTAGAGGAAACAATAACAACTGATATAGTTTATTCAGATTCTTCATCAACTTCTTCATCAACAGCTGATGAAAAAACAAGTATTAGTGTAACATATAATAATGTAGTTACATTTGATTCTAGTTTGAACATAGATGCATTTAATTCAAATAATGCAATAATAATAAATGATGCAACAGATAAAGAGCTACAAGATTTGTTCTTAAATGTATATAGAAATTTTAGTGGAATTCAATAAAATTGAATAAAAAATAGTTCTAAAAAGAATGGAAAGAGCATATATATATAATATATGTTCTTTTTTTGGTGCAAAATGCTAAAAAAATACCCGGTATCAAATTAGCATGTGAAAAAAAGGACCGACCCCAAATTAGCAAGGAGGAAACATGGATGAAGTAAAAAATGTTCTAGAATATTTGCCGTTGGTGATAAGGCAAATAATTATGCAAGAAAATCAAAGCCAGAGTATTGAGAAAATTGAAAATATAGAAAATATTGAAGAAATACGACTTAGAGCAGAAAAGCCACTTGCTTTGAAATATGAAAATAAGACGAAGTTACTCGAGTATATTGTAAAACAGCAAGATATTTTACAGGCGTTTGAGAAGGTGTGTGAAAATTCGGTTTACTCATATAGGAGGCAAATTTGTGATGGATATATAACTATTAGAGGGGGAAATAGGGTTGGAATTGTAGGAAGTGCGGTTTTGGAGAATGGACAAGTTATTAATATGAATTATATTTCTAGCTTGAATTTTAGGATTGCAAGGCAAAAGATTGGATGTAGTAATAGAATTATTAATGAGATCCTTGATTTGGGTAATAATTCTGTACATAATACACTTATAATTTCTCCTCCTGGATGTGGCAAAACAACATTGCTAAGAGATATTATTCGAAATGTAAGTAATGGGATTAAAATACTAAGCTTCGCAGGAAAAACAGTTGGTGTAGCTGACGAAAGAGGCGAAATTGCAGCAATGTATAAAGGAGTTCCTCAGAATGATGTAGGAGTAAGAACAGATGTGATTGATAATATGCCTAAACCGTATGCTATGAGAATTTTGGTACGTTCTATGGCTCCTGATGTTATTGCATGTGATGAGATTGGGAGCAAAGAGGATGTCGAGGCTATTGATTATGCAGTTTGTTCAGGTGTTAAGGGTGTTTTTACAGCACATGGAAAAGATTTGGAAGAAATAGAAAAAAATCCAGAACTTTCGAAATTGATAAATAAACATATTTTTGAAAGAATTGTAATATTAAATACAGAAAAGAGAGGTGATGCAAAATGTCTTTATCCGTTATAAAAACTTTAAAATACATATTGTTATTAATTATTTTTGGACTGTCGACTTCGATTGGAATGGCAATTGCCAAGGCATATGGCAATAGAGTTGATGAATTGAAAGAGTTCAAAAATATATTAAATATAATGAAAACGAAAATCAAATTTACATATGAACCATTAGGAGAAATCTTTAAGCAGATTGCTAAAGATAATGATACTGAAATAGAAAAAATCTTTGGACAAATGGCAAATCAAATAACATATTATCAGGCAAAAGATGTTTGGGAAAATTGCATACAAGATGCAGATATAAGCATAAAACAAGAAGATAAAAATATACTTAAGAGACTGGGTAAGCTATTAGGACAAACAGATGTAAATGGCCAAGTTAGCGAAATTGAGGTTACAGAAGAGTTTTTGAGTATTCAAATAGAAAAAGCAGAAGAAGAGAAAAAGAAAAATCAAAAGATGTGTAAAACTCTTGGAGTTGTAAGTGGCCTGGTATTTTGTATTATACTATTTTAAATAAAGGGGATTAAAAATGGATATTAATTTATTATTTAAAATTGCAGCTATTGGAATTTTAGTTGCAGTATTGCATCAAGTGCTAGTTAGAGCTGGAAGAGAAGATCAAGCAATGATGACAACTTTGGCAGGATTAGTGATTGTTTTGACAATGGTAATTCAGCAAATAAATACTTTATTTCAGACTGTACGTACATTATTTAACTTATAATAAAAGGAATGAGTTTTATGGAAGAAGTAATTAAGATTGTTGGAATAGGCTTTATGGCTCTAATAATAGCTGTCATTTTAAAACAGTATCGACCTGAATATGCAATATATGTGTCAATAATAGCAGGAGTTCTAATTTTATTTTTGGCAATGGATAAAATTACTGGAATTATAAATCTTTTGAAATCCATTTCTGACAAGACTTATATTAATAAACAGTTTCTTGGCATATTGTTAAAAATCACAGGAATTGCAATCATAGCAGAGTTTGCAGTAAGTATATGTTCAGATGCAGGAGAAAAAGCAATTGCAAGTAAAATAGAAATTGGAAGCAAAGTTATTATAATTGCAATGTCTATGCCAATTATTTCAAGTTTATTAGAATTGATAATTCAAATATTGCCATAATGAAAGGATTGATATGAAAAGAATAATTTTAATATTTATCCTTGTACTAATGATACCCAATTATGCATTTGCAGAAAGCCAAGAGGAAATAATGTCATCAACACAAGAAAAATTTAATATTAGCGGATTTTTAAAAGAAGCACAAAAATATACAAATGAATCATTCGAAGAAATTGATTTGTCAAGTATGTTAGGACAGGCTATACAAGGAAAAATAGATAATAATAAATTATATAAAATAATAATTAAATTATTAGGAAAAGAAGTTAGTTCAAGTTTAAAAATTTTAATAAGTATTTTAGTAATTATAGTCATACATGGAATTCTAAAAGCAATAACTGATGGGCTAGAAAATAATAGCGTGTCTCAAATTATTTATTTTGTTCAATATATATTAATTGTAACACTTATAATGTCGAATTTTTCAGAAATAATAAAATTAGTAAAAGATACTGCAAATGATTTAGTGGGATTTATTAATGTATTAATCCCATTACTTTTAACGTTGTTGGTTTACACAGGAAATATTACTACAAGTACAGTAATAGAGCCTATAGTGCTGGCTATTAGTAATTTTGTTGGTAATATTATTGCAGATGTATTAATACCAATAGTTTTAATTATTGTTACATTCTCAATAGTTTCTAAGGTTTCGGAAAGAGTACAAGTTGAAAAGTTATCTAAATTTTTAAAATCTGGAGTAGTATGGTTTCTTGGAATTGTTTTGACTGTTTTTGTTGGAGTAGTATCTTTAGAAGGAACTTTAAGTAGCAGTGTGGATGGTGTAACAGCAAAAACAGCTAAAGCGGCAATTTCTACTGTAATTCCAGTTGTAGGAAAGATCCTTGGAGATGTGGTAGATAGTGTACTGGGATGTGGTGTAATTTTAAAAAATGCAGTAGGATTTGTGGGTGTGATTGTAATTTTAAGTATTTGTATTATGCCAATAATAAAAATAGGTACATTGAGCATAATATATAGCTTAGCATCAGCAGTGGTTCAGCCTATTGCTGATGAGAAAATTGTAAAATTATTAGACGAAATGAGTGGTGTGTTTAAATTATTACTTGGAATTCTATGTGCACTTTCAGTAATATTAATTATTGGAATCACAATGGTCGTAAAAATTTCGAATAGTGGGATGATGTATAGATGATAAATTTTATGAGTTCATGGGCAGAACAAATTGTACTAGCTGTTATTATAGCTACAATAATAGAGCTAATATTGCCTAAAAATAAAAATACGAAATACATAAAAATGGTAATTGGAGTATATGTATTATTTAATATTATTTCTCCAATTATTAAGAATAAAGAAAAATTTTCTGTGGAAAAATATAATACAGAAAAATATGAAACTCAGTCACAATATGAAGTTGATCAATCTTCGATGGATATAAGAATAGAAAAAATCTATTTAGAAGAACTTGAAAAAAAGACAATACAGAGTTTTGAAAATGATGGATTTTCTGTAGAAAAATGCAATGTTGATGCGGTTTTAGATAGTACTAAAAAGAATGCAGGAATTCAGTTGATAACAATAAAAATTAAAGGCCCTGCTGAAAATCAAAAAGTAGAAGCTGCAAAGAAAAAATTAGCTGAAGAGTTTGAAATTTCAGAAGATAAGATTAAAGTGGTAATAAAATAGGAGGAAGTATGTTTAAAGAATTTTTTAAGAAAAATGGTGAAGAAAACGATAAAAAAAAGAACATAGAGAATATTATCGTTTTTATAATAATATTAATAATAACAGTATTGATTATAAATGTAATGTGGTCATCAGATGACAATAAAAGTAAAAACAAGTCAGAAGATACTACAAAGGTACTTGCTCAAACAACTACAGCTAATGAGGAACAGGATAATTTGGAAAATAGACTTGAAAATATTTTAGAAAGTATTAATGGGGTAGGAAAAGCAAAGGTTCTTATAAAATATTCTGAAAGTAGTTCAGTTGTAGCTGTTTATAATGAAACAAAATCTGAAAGTACTACACAAGAAAATGATGGCAGTAGCAACAAAGATGTAAAGCAAACAGAAAGCAAAAAAGAGGTTGCATATACAGACGAGAATGGTAAAAACACTCCGATTACAGAAAAGGTTATAATGCCAGTCATAGAAGGTGCAATAATAACAGCTCAAGGAGCTGGAAATGCCAACATAAAAGCATCAATAGTAAGTGCTGTAGAAGCAGTAACAGGACTTGCTGTACATAAAATTCAGGTTTTTGAAATGGGTTCAAAATAATTATATATAAAGAGGGGGAATAATTATGAAAATAAAAAAAGGAAGTCTTGCGCTTTATGCTGTAGCTTTAATGCTTGTTACAGCAGGATATTGGAGTTACATATCAAATGAATCAAAAGTATTAGAGACGGTTAGTTCTGCTAACCAAGGTGTTAATACTACAAACTCTACTGAAAATACAGTCACAGATTCAAGAGATGAACATTTAGGAGATGCAACACTTGTAAGCAACAATGAATTAGTTGAAAATCAGGTAGAAAATTCAAATTCAAGTGAAGAGGCAGCAACTAAAGCGGAAGATGATTATTTTGAGGCTTCTAAATTATCAAGAGATACAATGTATTCACAAACATTGGAAACTTATAAAGGAATGTTGAATAATTCGAATGTTTCAGAAGAACAAAAATCTATTGTTACACAGGAAATTACTAAATTAAATAAAGAGAAAAATGCTATAATGATTTGCGAAAATCTAATGTCGACCAAAGGATTTGACAAGTGCGTAATTTTTGTAAATACAGATAGTATAAGTGTTATTGTAGGAAAAGAAGAGCTAAAAGCAGACGAAATTGCACAAATACAGAACATTGTTTCTAGAGAGATTGGTGCTAAAGTTGAAAATATTCATATAATGACAAAAAAATAAAATTAAAGTTCTTGATTTCTTCTTTTATTTGTGATATAAAAATGATGAAAGCTGAAAAGCTATTGCGAAGGGAGAAAATAGAAATGGAAGTAAATGAAGAAAAAAGAAAAAAATTTATGGAATATGCTGGAAAGAGAGTAAATAATGTAATGCATGATATACAAATACTAGAGCCAATGTCTAGAAGTAGTGCATATGATTTCACAAAAGAAGATGTAGAAGAAATGTTTTTTGCAATGCAAGAGGCTCTAAATACAGTAAAGGCGTCTTATGACAAAAAATTTGAAGAAAAATCAAGAACAGAAAGAAAAGTTTTCTCTTTTGGTACAGTAACACCAACAAGTAATACAAATGATAATGAAGAAAATATAGAAGAAATTTCAGCTGAATCAGTAGAAAATGTATAAAAATAGGAGGAAAGTATTATGGAATTAAAAGGTTCAAAAACAGAACAAAATTTGATGACAGCATTTGCTGGAGAATCACAAGCTAGAAACAAATACACATATTTTGCAAGCAAAGCAAAAAAAGAAGGATATGAACAAATTGCTGCAATTTTTCAAGAAACAGCAGATAATGAAAAAGAACATGCAAAAATGTGGTTTAAATTATTAAATGGTGGAGATATCGGAACAACAGCTGAGAATTTAAAAGCTGCAGCTGATGGAGAAAATTATGAATGGACAGATATGTATGCGGAATTTGCTAAAACTGCTAAAGAAGAAGGATTTGCAAGAATTGCATATTTATTCGAAGAAGTAGCTAAAATAGAAAAAGAGCATGAACAAAGATATCTAAAATTATTAGAAAATGTAAAAGATGGAAAAGTATTTGAAGCTGGAGAAGTTAAGATTTGGAAATGCAGAAATTGTGGACATATTGTTGTTGGAACATCTGCACCAGAAGTTTGCCCAGTATGTAATCATCCAAAAGCATATTTCGAAATTAAAGCAGAAAATTATTAATATGGAAAATGAGTGCGAAAATGCGAAAATGGTGTCGGTCCTTTTTTAACATTGTTTAAAAAAGGACCGACACCATTTTCACATTTTGAACTTTTTGTGTTACCACCACCATTTTCTACTAATTTTAGCTTGAGCCTTTTCTTTTTTGGGAGATAAGAAACTTGGGCGATATTCTTGCTTCCAAAAGTGAGGAACAAAATACCCAGTTCCTCTCATATTACCAGAAGGAGTAAGAGGAGCAGTATAAGGAACTCCAAAAGATTTTATACTGCAAAGCATTGAAACATAAATAAATAATCCGACACCAATGCCCAAAAATCCAGCAGTAGCCCCTAAAGCAATAAACCAAAATCTAAAAATTCTAATGTGAAAGCCAAAAGAAAAATCTGGCATAGAAAAAGAAGCAATTCCTGTAATAGCTACAATTATTATTAATATAGGACTAACAATTCCAGCATTAACAGCAGCATCGCCTAATATTAAAGCACCAACAATACCAATAGAAGAGGCAATTAGTGAGGGAACTCTTAAACTTGCTTCTCTAATAAGTTCAAAGGCTAATTCCAAAAGAATAATTTCTAAGATTATAGGAAAAGGTACATTTTCTCTTGCTGAGAGAATCGAAAACAGGAGTTCTGTTGGCAAAAGTTCTTGATGAAAGTTGGTTATAGCCATATATAATCCTGGTAATAATAATGTAGTAATTGCTGCTAAGATTCTTATTACTCTTAAAAAATTAGCAAATAAAGGTCTTAAATTTGTATCTTCAGGAGAGAAAAGGAAATCTTCTATTGTAGCAGGTAAAATAATAGAATAAGGGTTTCCGTTTAATAAAAGAACAATTCTACCTTGAAACAAATATTTTGCACATTTATCAGGTCTTTCAGTTGATAAAACATGAGGAATACCAAATCCTCCATCATCTTCAATTAATTGTTCTAGTTCACCAGTAGAAAGCAAAGAATCAACTGCTAAATTATTTAATCTATATTTAATTTCAGAAACTAAATCGCCATTTGCAATATTTTGAAGATAGCAAACACTGCACTTAATTTTACTAATTTTTCCTATAGGAATTGTTTCAATAACAAGATTTTCGTTATTTACAATACGCCTTATAAGAGAAGTATTTGTCCTTATATTCTCAACAAAACCTTCTTGAGGACCTTTTATAGCAGACTCATTTACAGGAACACTTATATTTCGGTGTTCATATTTTTTTACATCAATATCAAATGCAATTTCGAGAGTATCAATAAATAATAAACAATCTCCCATATTAATTCCAGAAAATACATCTGAATAATTTTTTACACTAGTAACGCTATTTTGAGGCAGTAAACAATTATAAATGTAATCCGATAGAGCTCCATCAAATGGCTTGTTATATCTAAATTTACCTAGCATTAATGGCTCCAAAATAAAGTCATTAATAGATAAGGAATCAACTAGGCCATCGATATAAATAATAAAACATTTATGATTTTCATTATAAACAAACATGTTAAATTCTCGTATTATTATATCAGAACAAATCAAAGCATTATATTTACTTTTCAAAAAGTCTAAATTTTCTTTTATGTTTGCAAAAACTTTATAATTGTCTGCTGGAGAAGCATCTGTTGACACATTATTAACATTGTTATTTAAAATGGAAAAATTATAATCATTGCTAGATGAATATTTAATTAAATTACTAAAAAAATCTTTAAAACTCATATTAGTAATATTTGCAAAAAATAAAAAAATATTCAAAAAACTTGAAAAGGAAATGAGAATAATATATAATTTAAATAGTGTTGTGGAGGAATGTATGAAAGATAAAATACTTGGATTTTTATTATTTTTTATTATAGTCATGATAATTATTGTTATGGCTGGATTTGGATATGTAATGTATGCAGAAATAACAGGAGAACATCCAATAACAATTAATTTTATTGGTGATGGAGATTTATCAATATCAAAAGGGGAAAATATAAATAAAAATACAACAATAATTCAAGCAAGTGAAAGCAATTTTGGTGGAGTAAATGAGAACAACAAGACTAATACTAGCAGAAATCATAATTTATATGACCAACTTGATGAAAATGCAAAAAAACTATATGATAAATTATATGAAAATAGAGAAAATTTAAAAACTGGAACATATAAAATAGAGTATGGAAATACATTTCAAAACTTGTTATCAAGCAGTGATGGAGAAGCTAAATTGAAGAAAGAATATCAATCAGCCATAGAAGTGCTAGTATATGAAAATCCAGAGATTTTTTATATTGATGCAACAAGTATGTTTATAAATATAGAAAAAATAACAAAAATAACAGGAACAAAATACAATGTTTATATAGACAATGGAAATAAAGAAAGCTACTTATCAGAAGGATTTAATTCAAAAGAAGATGTAGATAAATATCAAGCAGAAATAAAAAAAGTGAAAGATAGTATATTATCAGTACTAGATGGAAAAAGTGATTATGAAAAAATTAAAATAGTTCATGATTATTTAGTAGACACAATAGAATATGATTCATCTGTTTCATTAGATAATATATACAATATCTATGGAGCACTAGTATCTAAAGTATGTGTATGTGAAGGATATGCAAAAGCTTTTCAATATTTGATGGATGAAGCAGGAATTGAAAATACAATTGTAATAGGAAAAGGAACCAACAGCAAAGGAAAAACAGAGAATCATGCATGGAATTATGTGAAACTTGATGGAAAATGGTATGGGATAGATACAACGTGGGATGATCCAATACTAATAGGTTCAGGAGTTCTTATTAGCAAATCAAAATATCAGTATTTTTTAAAGGGTTCAAAAACAATGAACCAAAATCATTTTATTTCAGGAAAATTTACTGATGCTGGGCAGACATTCACATTTCCAGAGTTAAGTGTAGAGGATTATGAGTAAGGAGAGTGACGTGATGATAGAATTAGAAGAAAATTCAAAAAAATTAGAAACATTAGGAACAAAAGTACAAAGTTTAGGTGATTCCCTTTGACATTTCTAAAATAGAAAAAGAATTAAAGGACTTAGAAGATGAAACTGTAAAAGAAGAATTTTGGCAAAAGCCATCAGCAGATACCTCAAAAGTTTTGGCTAAAATAAAACAACTAAAAGGCAAAGTGGAAAAATTTAAGAAGATTGAAAATGAAGTTACAAATTTAAAAGACTTAACAGAATTAGCCAACATGGAAGACGATGAAGAAGTAGCTAAAGAGATATTAAAATCAACAAAGCAACTTGAAGGCGATTTGGAAAATTTACAACTTGAAACATTGCTTTCAGGCAAATATGACAGAAATAATGCTATATTAACTTTACATCCAGGTGCAGGTGGAACAGAATCACAAGACTGGGCAGAAATGTTATATAGAATGTATACTAGATGGGCAACAAAAAAAGGATATGAAGTAAAAGAATTAGACTATTTAGAAGGAGAAGAGGCAGGAATTAAAAGTGTAACATTTGAAGTGGTAGGAGAAAATGCATATGGATATTTAAAAGGCGAAATGGGAGTGCATAGATTGGTAAGAATATCACCATTTGATGCAGGAGGAAGAAGACATACCTCATTTGCATCATTAGAAGTTTTGCCAGAAATAACAGATGATATCCAAATAGACATTAATCCAGATGATTTGCGTGTAGATACATATAGAGCTTCTGGAGCTGGAGGACAGCACATAAATAAAACATCATCAGCAGTTAGAATTACACATATTCCAACAAATATTGTAGTTGCTTGTCAATCTGAGCGTTCTCAAATTCAAAATAGAGAAACTGCAATGAAAATGTTGAAATCAAAATTATTAAATTTAAAAGAAAAAGAGCAAAAAGAAACAATAGAAGAATTAAAAGGAAATCAAAAAGATATTGCATGGGGAAGCCAAATTCGTTCATACGTTTTTTGTCCATATACACTCGTAAAAGACCACAGAACAAATTACGAAGTAGGAAACGTGGAAAGTGTTATGGATGGCGACTTAGACGGATTTATAGAGGCTTTTTTGAAAGGCTAATTTGTTAATTTGGGGTCGGTGTTTTTCTTGACAAGCTGTCAAAAAAACATCGACCCCAAATTGCCACCAAATTGATATATTCTTAATATAATATAGGGAGTAGCATTTAATTAAATACAACTCTTTATATTATATTAAGAAAGGTGCAAAAGATGGAAACAATAGTAATTAAATTTGGAGGAAGCTCTGTTGCAGACAACAGCAAATTACAATTGGTTGCAAATAAAGTTATAAAATTATATGATGAAGATAATAATGTAGTTGTTGTAGTTTCTGCACAGGGTAAAAAAACAGACCAGCTAATAAAAGAAGCTGAAGAATTATCATTAAAACCTGATAAAAGAGAAATGGATACATTGATAAGTGTTGGAGAACAAATTAGTGCTAGTAAATTAGCAATTTTATTAAATTATTTAGGATATCAAGCGATATCTCTTACAGGTTGGCAGGCAGGAATTCACACAAGTGATGAAAATCAAAATGCTAAAATAGAATATATTGATTGTACGAGAATAGAACAAGAATTGGATGAAGGAAAAATTGTTATAATTACAGGATTTCAAGGGATAAATGATAATAATGATATTACTACATTAGGAAGAGGAGGTTCTGATACAACAGCTGTTGCATTGGCTGCAAGTCTAAAAGCTAAACAATGCTACATATATTCTGATGTTGATGGAATATATTCAGCAGATCCTAATAAAGTTGAAGGCACTAGAAAATTAACTGATATTTCTTATGAAGAAATGCATGCATTATCAAGTGAAGGTGCAAAAGTTTTACATGATAGATGTGTTGAGATTGGTGAAAAATATAATGTGCCAATAGTTACTGGTTCTACATTTAATAATAATCCAGGAACAGTGATATCTCATAAGTTGGAGGCTTCTGGAATAAAAAGCATTGTAAAAAAAGATGTTTCTAGAGTATCTGTTATTGGTTTTGGAATTAGTTCTAGAGATGAAATTATTAATAAGATTTTAGATATTGCAAATAAAAATAGTTTGGAGATTTTTAATATTGATATTAGTAGAACGAAAATTTCAATAGTTTTTAAAGAGATGGTTAAAGATGAAATTTTACAAGAATTACATGAGGTTCTTGTAAGAACTTGATATTTGTATTGTAACGTGATATAATACTTCTGCTTATAATTTGTAATTCGCTTTAGAATTAAAGTGAATAAAATATTCAAATACGAAAAACAGGAGGTCATATTATGATTTCGATTGAAGATGTCCGGAAAGCTAAAATAACCGATTTGTATTTTGCACAAATCAAGAAAAGATTAACATGGGAAGAAGCAGAGAATGTAAAAGTGTATTCTGATGAATATCCTAATGCCAAAACTCCAGGGGATTTATTGCGAATTGCAGTTAGAAATGTATTGAGTAGTCAAAGAGTAGAAGTTACTGAGCAAAAAATTAGAGAATGTGAAGAAGATGTTAAAAAAGCAATTCTTTCTGGGCTTGAGGAAACTCAGCACACGATATTACTGAAAAAGGGCGATGAATATTTTGACCTTGCAACAATGCAAATGCTGGAGGAAGAATATGAAGTCGTTGAACTTACTCCTTTTTGTATGCATGGTTCTGAAAGTGATTATAGTTTTGAGAATACAGAAAAAGGTCTTATCTTTAATCTGGAAGAAGGAGTCTTCGAAAAATATTTGAATGAGCACAGCAAAAAATAACTGAGCTGTGAAAAAGCCTTTATCTTTAAAGAGATGAAGGTTTTTTTATAAGTATTATAAATATTGAAATTAATCAGAATACCTATTGAAAAAATAAATTTATTAATATATAATTGACATGGACAAAAGTAAAAACGAAGAAAGGAACATAGGAAAATGAAAGAAAAAGGAATTTTACTTCCAATATTTTCACTTCCAAGCAAATATGGAATTGGAGACTTTGGATATGAAGCATATGAATTTATAGATATATTAAGTGAAAACAATATAAAATATTGGGAAGTCTTGCCAATAAACGAATGTAACAAATTGCCATACTCTCCAATAAGTTATTATGCAATAGAAGAAGATTACATATCTTTGGACAAATTAAAAAAAGAAAAATTAATAAAAGATGCGGAAATACGAGAAAGCAAAGATAGAGCAATATATGATGATTTCAAAGAAAAATACTATAATGAAGCATTTAGCAATTTCAGACCCAATAATGAATATTATGAATTTATAATACTACAAGAAATCAATGAATATGCTGAATTTAAAAGCAAAAAAACAGGAAAAAGTAAAGAATATCATTTATTTATTCAATATATGTTATATAAGCAATGGATGGAATTAAAACAATATGCTAATTCTAAAAATGTGCAAATAATTGGAGACATGCCAATGTACCCTGTGTTCGATTCAGTAGAAACTAAATTTCATCCAGAATGTTTTGAAATGGAAAATGGTAAATTTACATTTGAAGCAGGTACACCACCAGATTATTTTAATGAAAATGGTCAAAAATGGAATAGTCCTGTATATAATGTTAAAAATATAAAAAAGGACAATTATCAATATCTAATAAAAAGATTCAAATATCATTTAAAATTATTTGATAAAGTTAGAATAGATTATTTTAGAGGATATGATTCATTCTTCAAGATTCCAATCGGAAAATCTGGAAAAGAAGGATGTTATACAGATGGCGTAAGTTATGGATTTTTTGATGAATTATTTAAAGACAATAGTGTAAAAATTGAGAACTTTATAATTGAAGATTTAGGAGAAATTAGAGAAGAAACAATAAAACTAAGAGAACACTATGGATTTACAAGGCAAAAAATATTGCAATTTACAATAGATTTAGATAATTTCTATGATAGAGATAATGAAACGGAAAATGTACTTGTATTCCCTGGAAATCATGATTGTAACACAATTTATGGATGGTATAAAACACTTGATGATGACCATAAATGGAAATTAAAAGAGTTTTTAAAACGAAACAATTGTAATGATATAAATGTTAATATTGGAATTATGCAATATTTATCAAAATGTAAAGCTAAAATGCCAGTAATCATGGTACAAGATATTTTAGGATTAGATGAAAGTGCAAGAATAAATGTGCCAGGAACAGAAAGTGATAAAAACTGGTCTTGGAAATTAATTGATTTTAATGATTTAAAAGAAAGAATAAAAGATTATTAATAGGGAGGAAATTCAGATGATAAGAAAAGTAGCTATATTAGCAAATGGAGGAGATGTATCAGGATTTAATGCTGTTATTAGAGCAATTATAAAAACAGCAGAAAATAATGGAATAGATTGTTATGGGTTTATAGATGGATATAATGGATTATTAAAAAACAATTTTGTAAAATTAGCAACATCAAATAATTCAACAGCTTCTGGAATATTACCAAAAGGAGGCTCAATAATTGGTTCATCAACAAATGCAAATGTATTTAATTACAAAGTGGTAAATGAAGATGGATCAGTAGAATATAAAGATTTATCTGATGTATGTGTTGAAAATATTAAAAAAGATGGATTTGATTGTATATTCACATTAGGAGGAGATGGAACTCAAAAATCAGCAAGAGATTTTTCAACAAAAGGAGTAAATGTAATTGGTGTTCCAAAAACAATTGATAATGATGTTGCATGTACAGAAATTACATTTGGATATAATACAGCTGTATCTGTTGCAGCAGAAGCCTTAGACAGATTGCACACAACAGGTGAAACACATCATAGAATAATGGTACTTGAAGTTATGGGAAGATATGCTGGATGGATAGCTCTAGAATCTGCAATTGCAGGAGGAGCAGATATTGCATTAATTCCAGAAATACCATATGACTTAAATAAAGCAGTAGAAAAAATAAATGAAAGAAGAGCTCAAGGAAAAGAATTCAGTATAGTAGTTGTAGCAGAAGGAGCAGCACCAAAAGGTGGAACAATTACAGTTGCAAATAAAAGAGATAATGGAGCAGGTGTAGATAACAACAAACTTGGTGGAGTTGGACAAGTAGTTGCAAAACAACTTGAAGAATTAACAGGTCTTGAGGCTAGAAATACAACTTTAGGATATATGCAAAGAGGTGGAACTCCAACAGCATTTGATAGAGTTTTATCAACTAAATATGGTGCAAAAGCTATGGAACTTGCATTAGATGGAAAGTTCGGAGTACTAACGGTAATTAAAAATGGAAAATTAGACTATGTTTCATTAGAAGATGTTGTAGGAAGAAATACTAAAATAGGAGCTGTTTCAGGAAATACAGCAGAAAGTAATTTAAGAAAAGTTACTATGGATGATGATTTAGTAAAAACAGCTAGAGATATAGGAATATGCTTAGGCGATTAATAATTCACAAAAAATTCACACAATTCGTGTTGACAAAATGACACTGTGTCATTATAATTATGACAGAGTGTTATTTTTGCGTTTTGTGGGGAAACGTGATAATTAGGAGGGAAGTGATAGAAGTGCCAAAAGAAACTTTTCTAAAGCTTTCAAATGAGAAACAGCAAAAAGTGTTAGATGCTGCAAAGAAAGAATTTGCAAGAGTTCCAATAGAAAATGTCTCAATAAAAAACATTGTAGAAGATGCAGATATTGCAAGAGGCAGTTTTTATCAATATTTTGAAAGCAAAGAAGATTTGCTGGTTTATCTTTTAAAAGAAAAAGCAGAGCAAGTATCAAATAAAGTAAAAGAAAAAATCCAAGAAACAGATGGAGATTTATTTGAAACATATATTTTCTTGTATGATATGGCAATAGAAAATTTCATGAAAAAAGAAGATGAAGACTTGTATAAGCAAATATTTATAAATATAAAATCATCTGATGAAAGTATATTTGATTTAATGAAAAATACCAAACCAAAAGATGTCATAAAATATTGTGATTTGTTAAATACCAAAAATTTAAAAATAGAAAATCAGCAAGATTTTATGGTAATATGTGAAATGTTAAATGCAATTACAAGAAAATCAATTATAAAAAATTTTAAAGGAGTTTCAAAAGAAGAATGTAGAAGCACATTTCTTAAAGAAATAGAATATTTAAAATATGGAATTATAAAAAAGGAGGATAAAAATGCTTAAAGTATTAAAAAAATTAAAACAATCATGGCTATCAGTAGTAGTTATTGTAGCATTACTATGTGTGCAAGCAACAGTTGATTTGGAATTGCCAAATTACACATCAAAAATAGTAAATACAGGAATTCAGGCTGGTGGAATTGAATATGCAGTTCCAGAAGTAATCAGCAAAAACGACATGGATTCAATACTTTTGTTTACAAATAGTGATGATGAAATATTAGAAAAATATTCAGTTGCAAGTGCAACAGATTTAACAAATAAACAAGAAAGAACTTTAAAAAAATATTTAAAAGAAGATTATAACAAAGACGAAATCTATGTAATAAAAGATTTAAAAACTGACGAGAAAGAAGCTCTTGAAGAATTGATGACAAAACCAATTATTATTTCTCAAACAGTTCAAAACAAAGAAATTTTAAAATCTATGCCACAAGAGCAATTAGCAAAAATGTTGGAAGAATCATCAAAACAAATTGACTCAATGCAAGACTCAATAAAAACACAAGCAGCAGTAGCATATGTAAAAACACTTTACAAAGATACAAATGTTGATACAGATAAAATTCAAATGAACTATATAATGATAGCTGGTCTAAAAATGTTAGCATTAGCAGCAATTAGTATGGCATCAGGAATTACAATTATGATGTTGTCATCACGTGTAGGTGCAAGACTTTCTAAAACATTAAGAGAAGAAGTATTTAATAAAGTACTAAGCTTTTCAAACAAAGAATTGCGTGAATTTTCAACAGCATCTTTAATTACACGTAGTACAAACGATGTTCAACAAATTCAACAATTAATGGCAATGTTATTTAGAACAGTTGTATATGCTCCAATAATAGGTATAGGTGGAACTATAAAAGTATTAAATGAAAGCAACAGTTCAATGGCTTGGATTATTGGATTAGCAGTTATTACAATTATTCTAGTAGTAGGTGTATTATTTGCAATAGCAATGCCAAAATTCAAGAAATTACAAGAATTGGTTGATAAGCTAAATAAAGTATCAAGAGAAATCTTAACAGGTTTACCAGTTATAAGAGCATTTAACACAGAGAAAAAAGAAGAAAAAAGATTTGATAATGCAAATAGTGATTTAATGAAGGCAAACATATTTGTAAATACAGCAATGTCAATTATGATGCCAATGATGATGTTTATAATGAATGGAGTTTCAATCCTAATAATATGGGTTGGAGGCCATAACATCGACCAAGGTGTAATGCAAGTTGGAGACATGTTAGCATTCATACAATATGCAATGCAAATAGTAATGAGCTTCTTAATGATATCAATGATATCTATAATGCTTCCAAGAGCTTCTGTATCAGCAAACCGTATTATGAAAGTACTTGAAACAGAACCAAGCATAAAAGATAAAGAAAATACAAAGAAATTAGATCCAAGTAAAAAAGGATTAGTTGAATTTAAGAATGTATCATTTAAATATCCAGATGCTGATGCTGAAATTCTTTCTGATATAAACTTTACAGCAGAATCAGGAAAAACAACAGCAATAATAGGAAGTACTGGTAGTGGAAAATCTACAGTAGTAAATTTAATACCTAGATTTTATGATGTAACAGGTGGAGAGCTTCTAGTTGATGGAGTTAATGTAAAAGATTTATCACAAAAAGAATTAAGAGATATAATTGGATTTGTGCCACAAAAAGGAGTTTTATTTTCAGGTACAATAGAATCTAATATAAAATATTCAGATGAAAATATGTCTGATGAGCAAATGATTAATGCAGCAGAAATTGCACAAGCAACAGAATTTATAAATGGAAAAACAGATAAATATAAATCAGAAATTGCACAAGGCGGAAACAATGTTTCAGGAGGTCAAAAGCAAAGGCTTTCTATTGCAAGAGCAGTTGCAAAAGACCCAGAAATATTTGTATTTGATGATAGTTTTTCAGCATTAGACTTTAAAACAGATGCAGCATTAAGAGAAGCGTTAGCACAAAAAACAAAAAATAAGACATCTATTATAGTTGCACAAAGAATTAGTACAATTCTAAATGCAGATAAAATTATAGTTTTAGATGACGGAAAAATCGTAGGTCAAGGAACACACGAAGAATTATATAAAACAAACGAAACATATAAACAAATAGCTTTATCACAATTATCTGAAGAAGAATTAACAAAAGACTTTTCAGATAAGGATAATAAAGAAAGGGGGGAATAATATGCCAGGACCAATGGGAGGACCTAGAGCAGGTCATGTAACAGAAAAAGCAAAAGATTTTAAAGGAACAACTAAAAAATTAATTGGACAATATTTGTCAAAATACAAAATCGGTTTAATTATAGTTATAATCTTTGCAGTTGGAAGTACAATATTTTCAATTATTGGACCTAAAATTTTAGGTAATGCTACAACTGAAATATATAATGGATTAGTAAACAAATTGTATGGCACAGGTGGAATTGACTTTAGGAAAATAGGAACAATTTTATTAACATTATTGGGATTATATGTCTTGAGCGCATTATTCTCTTTTATACAAGGACTTACTATGACAAGAATATCTCAAAAGCTTACATATAGACTTAGAAAAGATATATCAGAAAAGATAAATAAATTGCCTATGAATTACTATGACAAAAAGACAAATGGAGAAGTATTATCAGTTATAACAAATGATATTGACACATTAGGAACAAACTTAAACCAAAGTGTAACACAAATTATCACATCAGTTTGTACATTAGTTGGTATTGCAATAATGATGTTATCAATTAGTTGGCAAATGACATTAATTTCACTTATAGTTATGCCAATAGGAGCTTTTTTAGTAAAAATAATTGTTGGAAAATCTCAAAAATACTTTAAGAGACAACAAGATTATTTAGGACATGTAAATGGTCAAGTAGAAGAAGTATATTCAGGATTAACTGTTGTAAAAGCATTTAATGGAGAAAATAATGCAAGAACAGAATTTGCAAAAGAAAATAATGAATTATATAAATCTGCATGGAGATCACAATTCTTATCAGGACTTATGTTTCCAGTAATGGAATTTATATCTAATATAGGATATGTAGGTGTTGCAATTGCTGGTGGATATTTAGCAATCAATGGAAAAATTACTGTTGGTAATATTCAAAGCTTTATACAATATAACAAGCAATTTACACAACCAATAAATCAAATTGCACAAGTATCAAGTATGTTACAAGCTATGGTTGCTGCAACTGAAAGAATTTTTGAATTCTTAGAGGAAAAAGATGAAGTAGAAACAGCTAAAGAAGGTGTAACAACAAAAGGATTAAAAGGCAATGTAACATTTGACCACGTAAAATTCGGTTATAATCCAGATAATATAGTTATAAAGGACTTTAATGCAGAAGTGCATGATGGTCAAAAAATAGCTATTGTAGGACCAACTGGAGCAGGAAAAACAACAATGGTAAAATTATTGATGAGATTTTATGATGTTACAGATGGTAGAATTTTAGTTGATGGACACAATGTAAAAGACTTTGAAAGAGGCGAACTTCGTCAAATGTTCGGAATGGTATTACAAGATACTTGGCTATTTGGCGGAACTGTAAAAGATAATATCAAATATGGAAAAGAAGATGCAACAGATGATGAAGTTATAGAAGCGACAAAAGCAGCTCATGTACATCATTATATCAAAACTTTGCCAAATGGATATAATTCAGAAATTAATGAAGAGTCAAGCAATATTTCAGCTGGTCAAAAACAATTATTGACAATAGCTAGAGTTATCTTAACAGACCCTAAAATATTGATTTTGGATGAAGCTACAAGTTCTATCGATACTAGAACAGAAATTCAAATCCAAAAGGCTATGGATAATTTAATGAAGGGTAGAACATCTTTTATTATTGCACATAGATTGTCTACAATTAAGAATGCTGATTTGATTTTGGTTATGGATCATGGTGATATTGTTGAACAAGGTACTCATGAAGAACTTCTTGCTAAAGGTGGATTTTATGAGAAATTGTATAATAGCCAATTCGACGAGCAATAAAGGGCGAAAAATGTGAATTCTGTGTAGTCTTAGAACGACAACACTTTGACACTTCTCGTAAATTTGACTTACTTGCCAAAAAAAGAGGAGAATTGAGAAAAAACAAAGGAATCACAGTTAGATGGGCATTGGATATCAGTGATTTTAATATAGAAATTATAGAAAAATGAGTTTTTATGACTCATTTTTTTTAATGGAGGTAATTATATTGGAAAATAAAGAATTAAATGAAGAGAAAGAATTTGATGAGGAAAAGAAATTAAAAGATGTAAGTGAAATGGTAAAAGTAACGAGAATACTTCAAGATATACTAGATAATAAGATATCGAATATAATAGAAAGTGAATTAAAGAAAAATAATATTGAAAAAAATTTAGCGATTGAGGTAAAAATAGATGTAGATTTCTATAATTAAATTTTAAATGAGGTGATGCTAGATGTGAGCGAAGAAAGACAACCGTCATATTATGCAATAATACCAAGTACGGTAAGATATGATGAAAACTTGAAATATTCAGAAAGATTACTCTATGGAGAAATTACAGCACTAATAGGAAAAGAAGGCTATTGTTTTGCAGGTAACAGCTATTTTGCAAAACTTTTTGGAGTGATACCAGGAACAATTTCAAGATGGATTTCTCATTTAAGTAGATTAGGGTATATTAAAGTTGATGTAATAAGAAATGAAAAAAACGAAGTAATAGAAAGAAGGATTTTTATTACAGATATAAGCTGTAGGAAAATTCTATCTGATACCTATGAGCAATTTGGCACATACCCCTATAAGCAAAATAAAACATACCCTATGAGCAAAAAAGCTAAAGATAATAATATAAATATTAGGATAGATAGATTTTTCTATTATATAATAAACATTAAAGGAGAAATTCCAAAGGATGTTGAAGAACTTTACAAAACAATTGAAAAACTAGAACTTAATTACACTAAAGAGATTATTGAGACATTTACTGAAGAGAATAAAGAAAAAATAAAAATACTCATGTATTGTATCAAAGAAATTTATGAAAGTAACAAAAGAAATATATTATTAAAGGCAACAAGAGAAAAATTAATAGAGATATATGACCATTGCAAAAAAATTGAAAAAGATTATAAAGGAACTGAGAAGGAGATTAACAACTTTTTTGAATATTTTTATGCAAGTGTTGTAAGAAAGTTAGAAGCTAACTAAATAGCTTTATTTTTTTACTTCAAAAGGAGGAAACTAATGATTGAATCATATAACATAAACAATTCTGGATTAAATTCGATAATGAATAACTTTATGGAGAAAAGTTTTTTTTTATAATTATTTTCATTACAATTTGGATTTTTTCTAGTTTAATAATCTGGTTTATAGGAGCTAAGATAAAATCAGAAAAAACAATCAAATTAGGGCTAAAGAATTTCATGTTAAGTGTCGTGATACAGATATCTGCATTAGCAATACCATTACTAATTGCCCTAATAAAATAAAGAAGGAGTGAGAGGTATGAATATATCAAAACTAAAAAAGAAAATAGCAAAATCATCAATAATAGCACCATTTTTGGTAATGGCAACAAAAGCAAATGTATTTGCAACAACAATTGGAACACAAGAAGTTGAAACAGCAACTCAAAATATTAAAGACGCTGTTATAAAACTTGCAATGCCGATTGGCTCAGTTTTAATGTTTATTAGTATTGTAATTATAGCAATTAAAATAATTGTAAATGCTAATAATCCCAATAAAAGATCAGAAGGAATAGGAGGTCTTGCTTGGGTTGCAGCAGGATTTATGATACTTAGTTTAGCATTGATAATTTCAGGAATTATACTAAGTGTAGCAACAAATGGTTCAGGAAGTATGATTGGAGGATAACAATATGCAAATATATAAAGTACCATATAATTTTAACCATGAAGAAAAAATATTTGGAGGCTATCTATCTATAAGACAAGCAATATACATGGTTATAGGAGCATCAACAGCAGGGATTTTATTTGTGCCGTTTATACCAATGTTTATAAAGGTGTTGCTATTTTTGAGTTTTGCAAGTATCTTTGTGTCATTTGCTTTTTTGAAAGTAGATGAAACAAATGCAGATAAATACTTTACTTATATTTTAAAATACTTTTTTAAAAATAAAAAATACATTTTAGAGAAAGGTAAGTAGATATGATTATTACAATAATTTTTATGTTGGCAAGTTTAGGGTTAATTATATTCTTGCCGATATATGTAAAAAATAAAAATGATTTTTATAAATTAGGTTCGAAAGAAAAAATGAGTTTAAAAAAACAAAAGAAAAGCATTACAACGATTTTTGGAATAGAAGAAATCAGGAATGGAATTATAAGTGCTAATGGTACTCGCTCAATAATTGTAGAACTAGGAAGCATTGAATATAGATTGTTAAATGATGAAGAACAAAATAATATAGATGTACTACTTACAAAATTATCAAAAACATTTTCGTTTCAGACACAATTTTTTAGCACGATAGAAAAAATTGATACGACAGATAAAGTAGAGAAAATAAGAGAAAATGTTGATAATCAAAAGAATAGTAAAATTAAAGAATATGGAGAGAGTATTATCGAATACTTAGAAGATATAATGAAAGAAAACAATCTATATGTCAGAAAAAATTATCTAATAGCTTCATCAAACGAACCATTCTTAAAGGCGGATTTGGATTTGGAAGAATTTTTTCAAAATCTAAAATTCAGTTTAGCTGGAATTAAAGTGTCAGCAAGACTATTGTCTGATACTGAAATAATTGAACTTTTGCATAAAGAATTAAATAAAAATTCCAATGAAAAAATTAAAAATATAATTGAGGAAGGAGGTATGGATTTTTGTGTTGAATCTAAAATCAAAGAATAGAAGCAAAGAAAAAAAGATTTCTATTGAAAAGACCAAAAAAAAGAATTCAAAGAAAAAGCAAATAGACATATTTTCAAAATCACCAGAATTAATAGAACTAATCATTCCAGATTGTATTGAGGAAAAGAGAGATTACATAGTTTTAGGTGAAAATAGATATTCCAGAAGTTTTGTAGTATCAGCATATCCTAACAGAACGTATTTAGGATGGTTAGATAGAATTTTTGCGTTGCTTCGGAGATGTGACACTAAGTATTATTAGTAGACCTGCAAATGAAGACAGTGTAATAAGACAGTTAAATAAAAAAGTAACTATATTAGAGTCGGAAAGGCAAACTTATGAATCAAAAGGAAATATAGAACTGATTCATCCATTGGAGCGAATGATTTTTGATTATGATGATATCAGAAAAAAAATACAAATGTCAAATGATAAATTATTTTTTATAACGATATTATTAAGAATCAATGCTACTAATTTAGAAGAATTAGATGTAAAAAGTAATTTGCTTAAAAATGAGTTTGCAAAAATATCAGCAAAAGCGAGAACATTGAACTTTAGACAATTTGATGGATTAAAGTCAAACTTACCTCTAAATTATTTAAATATTTATGATTACGAAAGAAATATAACAACAAACGGACTGGCAACTATGTTTCCAATTGCAAATTCAAATGTAGCATCAAGTGCAAATGGAGTTCCGATTGGTAGAAATTATTTTACTGGTCTACCAGTATATTTAGATACTTTTGATAATAGTTTGACTAATCCTCATATTGTTATTTTAGGGGTTACTGGTGCAGGAAAATCAGTTGCAATGGATACAATTTCATCGAGATCACTTGTTACTAAAAATACTCAATCAGCAATTTTAGATATAGAAGGTGAATACAAGAGAAGAGTAAATAGTTTATCAGGAAGAATTATAGAAATAAAACAAGGGGTGCCAGCAGGTATAAATATTTTTGACATAGATGTTGAACAAGAAGAAAACGGACTTGAAAAGGTAAATATTCTAAACAAGGTGGCAGAAATAAGAGCAATTCTTTCAGGAATAATGAAAAATTATATGGACAGGACTTTGAACGCAAAAGAATTAGTGGATATCGAAGAAAGTGTAATAGAAACATACAGAGAAAAAGGTATAACAACAAATAAAGAAAGTATATATGAAAAACACGGTGGAAGACTTGGAGACAAACTTACACTAGGTAAAATAAAAAAGAAAATGCCAACTTTATCAGATTTTCAAAGAATTTTATCTAAGAAAAGTAATTCTAAAGAACTTTCAGAAATTTTAACAGGTTTCTTAAAAGGTAAAAGTTTAGGAATGTTTGATTGTACAAGTAACATAAATGTTAATGACTGTTGCATAGATTTTGATTTATCAAGTATAACAGATGAGGTAACTAAGTTTTATGCGTCAATGGTAATTACAACTTGGATAACCGAGAAATACATGAGAAGGTCTGATTTGTATGTAGAAAAATCGGTATATATAGATGAAGCATGGACAATGCTTAAATATGAAGAAACAGCAAATTTCATTGAGAATTTGGCAAGAAGAGCAAGAAAAAGAGGCGTAAGACTTGTAATTGCTACTCAACTTCCAGAAGAATTAATAGATAGTGGGCAAGGTAGAGCAATACTAAATTGTTGTGGTACTGCAATTTTAATGAAACAATCTCCAATAAGCGTGGACAAAGTAATAGAATACTTTAAACTATCAATCGGGACAAGAGATTTTTTGCTTAAAGCAAGACCAGGAGAGGCCCTTCTAGATATGGAAGGAACAATATCAGCTATAGCTATTGAAGTATTAGATAAAGAAAAAGAAATGCTTAAAGTATAAGGAGGGATAAACTTGAAGAAATTTAAGAAAATAATTGCAAGTATTATAATTGTACTTGTTTTTTTATGCTCATTTATCCCTATATCTCAGGCTAGTTTTTTTACAAATAATTTAGGTGGAGGAGATTCAGAGGAAAAGTCTGAAATAGAAGAAACAATTGATAGTGATGATGGCGGAATATTTGAAAAGATAATTGCAAAAATGATAGGTGGAATTGCTGAAACAGTACTTAATCTAACAACAAACAAACAGTTTGGAATAGGTTTTCTAAACTATGATGAATTAATATTTGCAAAAGGTTCAACAGATATATCACCATTTACTGAAAATCAATGGGATGACATGATGAAATGGTATAAAGTAATGAGTTTGATTGCTGGAAGTTTAATATTAATTGTAGTTGTAATAACGGCCTATAAGGTGATTATCGGAGGATATAGCATAGATAAAAGAAATGAAGCAAAAGATAGCCTCATGAGATTATTTTTCGGTGCTGTATCAATAGGATTTGCTCCACTGTTTGTAAAATTTTTATTATTTTTGAACAATAATCTAGTCCATATACTTGTAGGGTATTCAAATGGCAGTTTAGATGATTTATTAGGAAATGGTGTAATATCGAATATTAGAACAGGGAATGCAATAGCCACATCAATAGTAATTGCAATGTTTGCATATTTATTTTTTAAGTTAAATGTAAAGTTTATTATAAGACAATTTACTATACTCGTTTTTACATTATTTACACCAATAATTTCCATAATGTGGATGATTAATAAAAGAACAATCGGAGCATCAATCTGGTTTGGGCAAATATTAATAAATGTATTTATGCAGTTTATTTATGCTTTTTTGTTTTTAATATATATGAACTTTTTGCCAAAATCAGGAGGCTGGGCAACATCTATTCTATGGGCAATGATGATATTACCTATTGCAGAGGCACTTCAAAATACTCTTCAAAACTTAATTTCACGAGTTGCGGGTGTAAACAATGATGAGTTAGCAACAAGAGGAATAGGAATGTCTGGAGCAATGGCACATAGTATAAAAGCTTTAATGTATCAATTCCAAAGTCCAAATACACAGGTAGCAAATAATAATACAAGTTTTTTAGGACGAATGTTTAAAACTGAAAGTAATGAAACAAAAGAAATGACAGAAATGAGGTCAACACCAATGGAGCAGACGCCAATGAAAACTACCAATATTAATGGAACACCTATGAAATCAAAGAACATTGCACAAGATGTGAATCAAACTGCTCAAAGACCTAATTTTGGAAAAGCAATGTTTAATACTGGAAAAGAAGCAATGAATCTTGGAATGTATATGGCTGAAGGGAAAAATTTTGGAAATAGCAGAAACTTTAATAAATTTAAAAACAATAATAAAGGAACAAAAACAGATAATAAAACAAAAGAAAATATTAGCATAAACATACAGGAGAATGATGAAAATTGAAAAATGTAAATACAAAAAAAATAATATTTGTACTTATTCAACCTCTTTTAATGCCTATAATTTTAATTGTAATATTGCTTTTGCTTGTTTGCTACATAACAGATATTTTTTATATAGGAATAGCAAATGAGGATAAAAGTAACATGAAAGAAGAATTGAAATATTATACACAAGCTGAATATACAAAAGAAGACTGTGATGTTTTTTTCGGAAGTGTTGAAGAGTTTATATCGAATTTATTTAATGAACAAATTGTAGAAGATGCTGACTGGCCTGTGTATGGAAGTAGAAAAATAACAAGTGAATTTGGATATAGAAAAGCACCAACAGAAGGTGCATCAACATTCCACAACGGAATAGATATTGCAGCAAGTGAAGGAACAAAATTAGTTGCTGTAATAGATGGAACTGTAACAAAAACTGGTTGGAATGGTGCCGGAGGTTTTACAATAATTTTAACTTCAGGAGAATATGTATTTTCATATTGCCATTCTGACCCTAATTTTATGGTTAATGTAGGTGATAAAGTAAAAAAGGGACAAGTTATTGGAAAAGTTGGACCAAAAAATATATATGGCGTACAAGGAAACCCATATGTTGATGAAAAAGGAGAATCAACAAATGGTGCAACAACTGGTACACATTGTCATTTTTCTATTAAAAAGAATGGTGAGTATATGAATCCATTAGATATATTAGAAAAAGGAGGCTTATTTTAGATGGTAGTTATATATACTGGAAGTAATGAAATTGATAAAATCTTAGAAAGTGAAATAAAAGGCTCAATGGTGGTTAGTTACGCAGATTTTATTATAGAAGATGATAAATTTAGAAATCAAACAGTAATATTAGCAAGTAGTGCGATAGAAAAAGATTTTAGAGAATTTTTATTTTTACTTAGAAGTAAGAATATTAGAGTAATTTTACTGCTTAAAAACGAAAAATCAAAAGAAACAAAAATTGCTTTGGAAAGTGGAATATATGATTTGGTATTTGGAAACTTTTATCCAAGTCAAATAAAAGAAATATTGGATAATCCAAAGAAATTCGAAGATATTGCGAAAATATATAAAAAACAATTTAATTTACAAATAAAAAAAGGAAGGGGTGAAAAAATGAATGAAAAAAGGTAAGAAGATATTAATTACAACGCTTATAATTATAGTGTTTATAGGAATAGTATTTTTTACATATAAGGTATTAGCTGAAAGACAAAGAGCAAATAAAAATCAAGAATACAAGTTAAATGGGTACATCATAAAAACTATTGAAAAACAAAAAGATGATTTTGACGACAACGTATTAGATGAAAACATAATATTAGAAGAACATACTACAACTGAAACGAATAATGTGAATATCACGAAACAAATTATGTATGATGGAATATTATCTGAAACTAATTTAGAATATGATGATAATTCAATAGGTATAATAGAAGTTCCTAAAATAGGATTAGTAGCACCAATTAAAGATGGAACAGATTTAGAAATATTAGCAAAATATGTAGGACATTTCAGCAATAGTAGTGTTTGGGATGGCAATGTAGCACTTGCAGCACACAATAGAGGAACTTCTGTTAAACATTATTTTGACAGAATCAATGAATTAGTAAACGGAGATATAATTATATATAAGAGCAAATTAGGTGAAAGAACTTACGAAGTAATCAGTAGTAAAGAAATAGCAAGTACTGATTGGTCTGTAACAGAGAACAATGCCAATGAAAACAATACAATTACTCTAATTACATGCATTAAAAACCAACCAGAAAAAAGATTATGCATAGTTGCTAAAGAAAAAAATTAACTCAAATTTTTTCTCAAGTTGAAAATTGCATATTTCAGATCCTATACTTGTAAAAAGAAACTATGAAAGTTTCAAATCAAAGGAGGGATTTTTTATGCGAAAAAAACTTATAATAGGAATTGTCACAATGGTTTTAACTATAATATTTGGAAAATGTGAAATTTTAGAAAAAACAGAAACCAATATTGAGGCTATATCTAAAGAAGAGATTACAAAGCAAGAAGAAATTGAAGTAGAAGAAAAAATACTAATTGCTAAGGAGGAAATTGCAACAGAAGCGAAAGAAGAGGAAATAGTAGACTTACAAACAAAAGAAAAACAAGAAATTGAAACAACAGCAAAGGAGGTGATAAAGACTGAAATACCAAAGAAAGAAGAAAGTTTGGGTTCAAAAGAAATACAAAAAATGGATGTTGTAATTAATAAAAGTCCAGGGGAAATAAATGGACCAGGAGAAAATAAATTTCAAGAAGAGAAAATTGAAGAACCTATCAAAACAACGGAAAGTCAAGAGGAACAAAAGATTAAGACGGAAGAAAACATATTAATAGAAACAAAACAAGCAGAAATACCAGAAAAAATACAAGAAGAAAAAATGGTACAAGATTCAAAAGAAAAGATGATATATAATAAAAATGCTACACAAAAATTAATTGATGATATAAATGAATTTGCTAAGCAAAATACTAGCCTTTGGGATGCAAACGGAAACAAATTATATAAAATTGAAATAGTAGAAAGCTTAGTTGGTGGAAATTATATGTCTCCATATAAAAAACATCAAGTTGCAGGGGTAGTATTAAACGTTTTTCCTGTAAAATTTTTAGTGTATGCGATTGACATAGAAAAAGATGGATTCACAAAAGAAACAAGATATTATATTGATGTAGCAAGTTTAAATTAAAAAAGAGAAAGCATTAGTCTAAAAAAGACGATGCTTTTTTTAGTGGAAGGAGAATTTTAATGAAAAATAAAAAAGTTCAAAAAATAACAAGTTCATTTATACTAGTATTTATGATACTTGCTCAATTTATAACAGTACTTAATCCAGTATTAGCGGCCTCAATAGGAGATGTAGTAGATATAGTGTCTCTTGGAGAATGTGGAAGAGACTTATTATATCAAAAAGATACAGGAGTAATCACTAGTGTAATAACCCATCATGTAGTTTATAATGAAAATGGAAAACAATATCCAGTATACTGCCTAGATGTAACATTGCCAGGAGTTGATTCAGAAGACGACAGTTATGGGGTAACAGTGGGCTCTATGGATCAAATTGCAAATAATCAAGCTGTATGGAGAGTTATAATGAATGGATATCCATATAAAACAGCAGCAGAAATGGGATTAGAAACTGATGGACAAGCTTTTCAAGTAACAAAACAAGCAATCTATTGTGTATTAGGACAAAAAGACCCAAGCAGATATTATGGAAAAGGTGATATAGGAAAAGCACAAGCAAATAAAGTAAAAGAATTAGCTAATATAGGTCTTAACGGGACACAGACATATACAGATCCTGTTATAACTACAACGGCTACAACAACAGCAGGCATAGACAACATAAATTCTAATTATATTTCACAAACATTTGTAATAGATAGTTCAGTAAATGCAAAAGATATAAAAGTTATACTAGATACAACATCTGCACCAGAAGGAACTATAGTAACAGACATAAATAATAATGCAAAATCAACATTTGACAAAGGTGAAAGTTTCAAAATATTAATTCCAAGAGCAAATGCAAGGGGTGAAATAAAAGTAAATTATAGTGTAAGTGGACAATGTGAAAGTTATCCAATATTAATGGGAAAAGCTCCAAATACCTCACTACAAGATTATGTATTAACAACAGATCCTTTTATTTTAAGTAACGCAAGAGGAACAATGAGTTACAAAGCAACGGGAAAAATTGAAATATCAAAAATTTCATACGGTGAAAGTGAAATCACGGGTACAAAAGATGGTGAAGGATTAGAAGGAGCAACATTCACAGTAGAATCAGAAGATGGAACATTTAAAACACAAGGAACAACAGATGCAAATGGAAAATTTGTAGTATCTGGCTTACAAACAGGAAAATATATTGTAACAGAGGAGTCTGCTCCAGATTATTTCTTAAAAGGAAAAGAAATTGAATTTGAAGTGATTATTGAAAATGATGGAGATGTTCAAAAAGTTACAGTTAATAATATTCCAGTTGATATTAAGGTGAATGTTGAAAAAGAAGTAGATAAAACAGAAGCACAAGTAAATGAAACAGTAACATATGAAATAGATAATATTAAAAATTTATCTAATGTTAGATTAGACAATTTTACTTTAACAGATAACCTTCCAAAAGAAGTAAGAATACAAAAATTAGAAACAGGTATATACAATCAAGATTTAAAATATTCAGTAGAATATAGTACAAATAAGAAATCAAATGTGAAATTACAAGATGGATTAAGTACAAAAATAAATAATATACTAGATTTCTCAAACATACAACTTTCTGATGGTGAATATGTAACATCTTATAGTTTAAAATTTGGAACAGTAAAAATAGGATTTTCAAATACATCAAAAATGAAAATTGAAACAAAAGTTGCTGAAGGAGTGGCTGATAAAACTACATTTGTAAATAATGTTAATGTAAATGGAGTTTATTTGGAAGCAAAAGCAGAAGATAATGATGATGCAAAAGTAAAAACTTATGAAAATATACTAAAAATTAAAAAAGTTTCAAAAGAGTATAATCAATATACCAATTTACCAGCAGGAACTCCAATCAATGCGGTTTTTGAGTTATTAGATGAAAATGAAAAATATATTACAACTTTAAATGTAAAATCTACTGAAGAATTTGTATATAAATATTTAGAAACGGGAAAAACGTACTATTTAAAAGAAATATCAACAGACCCATACTATGTAGTAAGTGATAAACTAATACAATTTACTTTTGAAAAAAATGGAGAGGTATTAGAGTTAACCGCAGAAAATGATAATGTAAATTTAATACCAAGTGTTGAAAAAGAAGGACCAACAGAAGCTCAAAAAGGTGAAGTAATTACATATGATTTCAACAATATTGGGAATTTTTCTAATGTTGCTGTAGATAACTTTATATGGGGAGATAGACTACCAAGACAAGTAACACTTCAAAAAATAGAAACAGGTACTTGGAATGAAGGATTAACATACAAAGTTCAATATATTACAAATAAAAACACAAATTGGAAAGAAGTAGGAACCTATAAAACAACAGAAAATTCTACTATTGATTTTACACAAGTGGAACTTTCTCAAGGCGAATATGTAACACAATTTAGATTTATATTTGGAAAAGTAAAAGCTGGATTTACAGAGAATATCGCACCAAAAGTTTTTGCTAAAGTAAATGAAGACGTTCAGAATAATAAAATATTTGTAAATAGAACATATGTAACTGCAATATACCAAAAAACAGAATTGCAAGCTGAGGATGAATGTCATACAGTGGTTTATACAAAAGAAGATATTAATAAAGAAATAGAACTACCAAAAACAGGATTTTAGTTAAAAAGAGGAGGAAAAAGACGATGTTAAATATTAGTGAAATTAGAATAAATAGAATAAGTAATCCTAGAAAAGAAGGATTCTTAGGATATGTAAGTATAATGATAGATAATTGTTTTATAATAGAAGGAATTGAATTATATGAAGGAAAGAATGGCAGATACATAATGATGCCTTTGAATGGAAAAAGCAGAAAAAGAAGAAATTCAGCATATCCAATAACAGAAGAAACAAGAAGATATTTATTAGAAGCAATATCAAATAAATATGATGAAGAATAAGAATTTAAAGAAGGTGCAGAAATGCATCTTCTTTTACAATAATCAAAGGAGGAAAAATGCAACAGATAAAACTAAACGATTTAGAAACATTAAAAAAGCAAACAGATTTTATGATAAACAATAGAGAAATATTAGATAAAAAGGATATTGAAAGATACTTAAGAAATTTAGAAAAAACCAGATACAATTTATTTGAACAAGTTAAGTTAAATAACCAAAATATAATAGATGAAAATGAAAAGATTGACTACATTAATAATGAGTACACAGCAACTATGAAAGATGGAATATTAAAAATATATATTCCAGAAACCTTACCAAAGTACAAATATATCAATAATTATGCCTATAAAAATATTATGATAAATACTGCCGAAGCAGTAAAAGAATATAGAGGACTTTTTAAAACAAACTTAACATTTGTATTAATAATAGTTCATGAAAACCAGGCAAATATGGATATTGATAATAAGTTTGTAAAGCCCATAATTGATGCATTAGTATTACAAAACATTATTCAAGATGACAATATAAATAATATGTTTTATATGGCTCTTGGAAAATCTGATAGTCAAATACCATATACAGAAGCATTTGTAATGGATGGGAGTTACATGATAGATTGGATAGACAAAATACAAAAAATGTTCTAAAAAATATGAAAAAATTTATAAAAATCAAAGAAAAAATTTTTTATAAAAATTCTATTCAAAAAACTTGAAAATACAAAGAAACGAAATTGATTTTTTCAACAGTTTAAAGACTAATTGAAAAAAGTTAAAAAGAAGGGAGGCTATATGTGCAGGAAAAAGATGACCTAAAAGATGAGGATATTAAAGTTTTAGAATTTTTGTCAAAATACAGAATACTAAAAATAGAAGATGCAAGTTATATTTATAAAAGAAAAAGATATTACAGACAAAGGATAAATAGACTAATAGACAAAGAATATGTTAAAAGGTATAAAAGCTATGTAATAATTGATAGGAATGGAAGAAAATACTTAGGGAAAAGTGGAACTTCTTATATTAAAAATATGGACAATGAAGCATACATGGAAAGATTAAAAACTATTGCAAGTATTGCTACAGTAACAATTAACTCTAATGTAGAATTTATACCAAGCTGGGATATAAAAGAAAAAGATAGATTTACTGAAACAGCAAGAAGGTATATTGGAAAACTAGTAATAGATTCTAAAGAATATTTGACTTATTACATAACTGCTAAAAAAGAACATGTCTATATTAAACAACTTTTGTTTGATGTAAACAAGGCTCTTAATTATCAAGACATAATTATATTTACTGAAAACTTTGATGTGATTAACAAAAAATATAATAACTTAGTATTTGGAAAGGAAAATACATTTGTAATTTTAAATAACAGGGAAAACAAAGAACTTTTAAAAAAGTATGAAAATGTAGACATACATGAACTATTAGAAAGTATTTATGGTGAAGAACTTCTGATAAGCAATTGGAGTAATGCAGATTATTTATTAGAGGATAATACATATATAGTTAGTATGCCTTTTATCAATACCGAAAAGATTGCTAAAATAAATTGGTTCTTTGAAGAAAATACGAAACTCCAAAGAAAAGTAGAAATTGTAACATTAGAAGAGAACAAAAGTAAAATAAGAGAATTGTTAATTGATAAATGTAGTATAAAAACTTTTGATAAAGATTTGTTAGGAGGATTAAGTGAAACACAAGAAAATTAGTAAAAAACCATATAAGAAATATTTATTTTGGCTAGTGTGTTTTATAGTATCTTTACAAGTTCTTGTCCCTATGATAGCAGGGTATATCAATGTATTAGAAAAATGCTTTGAGAAAAATTTTTATTCAGCACGAATAAATAATGTATTTAATGTGTTTGAAGTTATTTCAAAACACAAAATGATTGCCCTAATTTACACCATAATTGCCTTAATTTTCGTTTTTACTATTTACAACACATACTTTACTAGGAAACAACTAAAAAAGGAAAAAGAGGGGGTTAAATTCAAAAAGAAAGATGGAACACATGGAACCGCAAATTTTACTACACCACAAGAAATTGATATTTTAAAAATTGGAAATGAAGAAAACACAAATGGAATGTTAATTGGAAAAACATTGGATACAGATGAAATAATAATACTTCCAGATGAGTATAATGCAATTAACAGAAATGTTATGATTTGGGGTGCTTCGGGTTCAGGAAAATCGTCAAGCTTTATAATACCAAATACTTTAAAAATAACAGACCAGGAGAAAAAAATAGAAGAACTAAAAAATTTAGCATTGCAAGGGAAAAATGTAGTATGCACAGACCCCAAAGCGGAACTGTACAGCACAACAAATCAAGCTTTTAGAGATGCTGGGTATGATGTGAAGGTATTTAATTTAGTAAGCCCTGCTCATTCAGATGGAATAGATCTTATAAGAAGATTTATAGAAAAAGAAATTGATGCACAAGTTTTTGCAGAAGTTGTAATAAATACAACACAAAATCAAGGAAAAAAAGGAGAGGAATTCTGGCAAAATAACCAAGAAAATTTACTTAAAGCATTACTTTTACATATAAAATTTGAAGTAGAAGATGAGTCAAAGAAAAACATGAGATACTTAAACTCAATTTTAGCATCTGGAGATATAAAAAAAGTAGATGAAGTATTTAAACATTCAACAGGAATTACAAAAATTGCATATAACATTTATGCACAAGCAAGTGACACAATAAAACAAAGTACAATAACAGGTTTAGCAACAAAACTTCAAATATTTCAACTAGATGAAATTGCAGCAATAACAGAACGAAACGATATAGATTTTTCAGATTTAAACGATAAGAAAATGATTATCTATTGCATAATCAGTGATACAGATACGACAATGAGCTTTTTAAATAGCTTATTTTTTTCGTTCTTATTCATAAAAGCAATAAGACAAGCAGATAGAAATCCAGATAAAAAATTAAAAAGACATCTTAGTATATTCTTAGATGAGTTTCCGAATATACGGACAGATTCCGGATTTTCAACAAAAACTTTCAACAATAAGGTCTAGGTCAATATCAGCTGTAATAGTATGTCAGCATGTTGCAGGATTAAAAAGTTTATATCCGAATGATATATGGGAAGGCTTAGTTGGTAACTGTGATTTGAAAATAATAATGGGTACGAACGATTTACTAACTGCAAACTATATCTCATCTATGCTTGGTGTATCAACAGTGGAAATGAACAGTATAAGGAAAAATGCAGAATTTGATGGAATATTAGAATATGGGGCTGAATCTGTTTCGTCTACTGCAAGAAATTTATTAAACCCAGATGAAATTATTAGAATGAATAATGATGAACAAATAGTAATGATACGAGGTCAAAAGCCGTTCAAGTGTAGAAAATTAAGGTATTGGGAATATAGACTGGGAAAAGATATTAAGCAAACAATGATTGAGGATTATACACCTCATAATGTTACAACTGAGCTTGAAAAATATGAAGATGAAATAAAAGAAGAAAAATTACCAACATTTGAGGAATTTTTAAGAGGAAGGAGGTAAAACATAATGATTGAAGAATTAGAAAAACAAATCGCTTGGCAAAATATAAATACTTCTGAAGAAAAGAATAAAGTGCTTTCAGGAAAAGCAACAGCAATAGAATTTGAAAAAGTAAAGCTAACTCATGAGGATGGAAAAGTCTATGAAGAAACAATAAATTGTGTAGTTGTGAATTTTAAAGGAATTAAAGTTTTAATACCAGGCAAAGAATTAGGCGTAGAATATACAGATAAAAAGAAAATAAGAAATTTGATTGGTTCAGAAATAAAATTTATTATATTAGAATCAGATAAATTGACTAATACAGCAGTTGCATCAAGAAAAAAAGCGATGCATAGAATCAAAAATATACAAATAAAAAAGTACGAAAAAGGAGATGTAATATACGCAAAAGTTATTTCAGTTTTTGGAAAGTTTATTATGGTAGAATGTCTAGGAATGGACGTAAAATTAAAAATTTCAGATTTAGAATATGGTTATGTAGCCAACTTGAACAATTTATATCAAGTTGGAGACAAAATCAAAGTAATAATAAAAGAGATAGACATTGAAAATGAAATATTAAAAATATCACATAAAGAAACGAAAGAAGACCCATATAAAAATATTAGAAAAAACTTTACAGAAGGTGGAGAATACTTAGCAAAAGTTACTGGATTTTCAGATAATGGAGTATTTGCATCCCTTAAACAAGGAATTGATACAATGGCAACGCTTCCTGTGTGGCTTGAAATGCCACCACTTCCTGGCGATACAATAATAGTAAAAATAAAAAGAATAATACCAGAAAGAAGAAAAATTTATAGCTCTTTACTAAAAATAGTAAGGAGGGAAAATATAAATGAATAAGAAACAAGCAGAAATACTGCAATTTTTGGGAAAGTACAAAAGCTGTACTGAAGAACAGCTTTTATTTTTCTCGGGTTGTACAATGCAGGATATAAATTACTTAATTTCATCAAACTTTATAGTAAGAGATGAAAAAACAAAGCTTTTACATCATAAGATAAAAAAAGTAGATGTTAGAACTGCAATAGCATTAGATGTAGTAAAAGCAATTAGTAAAAATATTAAAGACTGCGGATATTCTAAAAACTTTCCTGTAATTTTCACTGTTACAACCATTGAAAATAAAACCTGTGATATAGCCGTAATAAGACATATTGAGCAAGAAACAGTTTTTAAAAAGATGAAAGAATATTCAAAAGCAGATAAAATAATAATTGTATTAGAAAATAATGAATACGATAAATCTTTGATAAATACTAACAAAGAAGTTCTTATTTGCACATACCCAATAGAAATTATAGATAAAATCAACTAAAATTTTTTCTCAGCTTGAGAAATATAGTACATAAATTTTATAATAGATGTAGAAATGGAGGTATGCAAATATGGAAATATTATTAGCTATTATTTTTGGAGGAGCAGTAGTAACTTATATTTATGAAAAGAGAAGAGAGCTAAAGGAGAAAAGAGTACAAAAGTTATTATCACCAAAAGCAGAAGAACTAATTGAAATATCTAGCATGAGAATTGCTGAAAGACAAAAAGACTTGGATAGAGAATTAACTGAAGCAGAAAAAGACCTAATATTTGATGAATGTTATAGTAGATTTTAATAAAAAGGGAGCTAGTTTTATAACTAGCTCCTAAATTTTTATTGATTTACAAGTTCTTTTAATGCTTTTCCAGCTTTGAATACAGGAGATGTACGAGCAGGTATTTTTATTGAATTTCCTGTTTGAAGATCTCTACCAGTTCTTTCAGATCTTTTCTTAGCTTCAAAATTTCCAAATCCAACTAATTGGATTTTTTTACCTTTTTTTAATTCATCAGAAACAACTTCAATAAAAGCATTTAAAGTAGCTTCAGTATTCTTTTTTGGTAGATTTGCTTTCTCTGACATAGCTTTTACTAATTCACCTTTGTTCATTGAAAATTCCTCCTTTCGCAAAAAAACATCTTTTGTATTAAAGTCAATGTATCAAATTAAGCAAATAAAGTCAAGAGAAGACAAATAATAAGTTAAAAAAATATTATTTTGTAAAAAATGTAAATTTAACTAGAAAAATATTAAAAGTATGTTATAATCATATAAAATTAATTTAAAGGAGTGCTGTTATGATACCAGAAGATATAGATAATTATTTAAATAAGAAGTTATATGAAGGTAAGGATGAAATAAGATGTACCTATTATGATTTGAGAGTTAATAATGGTTGGTCAAAAGAATACATAAAAGAAGTATTTTTTCCAATTGCAAGAGTAAGATTAGAAAACGCAGGATATAGAGTTTACTTTGAAGGAGAGACTTTTTTATATGAAGGAGCAACTAGAAAAGTTCAAGATAATGAATATTTGATTTCTATAAGAAATGAAATATAAAAATATATAAAATTTATAAGAAATGCATGTAGTGAATGAACAAAAGGATAGGAATGATAAGAAAAGTTGGTGAGTTAGAAAGAGCAGTTATACCAATTGAAATACGCCGTAAGCATGGCATAGATAAAAAAGCTACTAGAGTATTTGTAGATGAAAAAAATATATAAACAAATATATACCTAGTTGTATATTTGTTGAAAATACTAAGGAACTAAAAATTTAAAAATAAAAAATGTGACAAATTATTATTTATAATTGTAATAATGATGTATAAAGAATGGGGGGAATAATTTTGGAAATATGTGAATCAATAAAAACAAAATCTGACATAGAGTTGTACAAATTATTTTTAAATGGAAATAATGAAGCATTTAATTGGTTAATAGTAAAACATAGGAAGATGCTAACTAATTTTATAATGACATATGTTAAAAATACTGAAATAGCAGAAGATATTGCACAGGATAGCTTTATGTATATGATAATAAATAAGGTAGAATATGATTTTAAATATTCGTTCAAAACATATCTATATACAATAGCAAAGTCAAGAGCACTGAATTATTTAAAAAAGGCAAAGAAAACCATTTATGTAGAAGATGTAATTTCTAATAATATTACATTGGAAGGAAATGTCGAAAGTGAATTTATAGTTAAAGAGAAAAGGAGTGCTTTGATTGAAACTATAAAGAAATTAAAGAAAGAACAGCAGATTGTAATTTATTTATACTATTTTCAAGGGTTTAAATATAAAGAAATAAGTAAAATCTTAAATCAAAGTATGTCTAAAACTAAAATGGCGATCCATAGAGCAAAAAAAATACTGGAAAAATTTATGAAGGAGGATAATAACTATGATGAGTGATGAAGTATTTGTTAATGGAGTATGGGAAAAGTATAACAATTATAGAAATTCAAAAGTTCAGGAACAATTTTTTAAAAAGCATCAGTATAAGAAATCTGAGATAAAAAGACATTTAAGTACGGCAGCAAGTTTTATTTTAGGTGTTATTATAACAACTGGAGTTGCTTATGCAAGTGTTGTAATGTATGAGTTTATTCAAAAAGATACTAGAACAGATTTTACTAAAGACGGTGTTCAGGAATACTATTTTGAAAATATGCAATATTCAGATGGAATATATTATAAAAGAATATATAATTACAATGAATATCTGAAAGCAAAAAACGTTTGGGATAATTTGGTTGAAATGAATGAAAGTGATTTCCAAGAATCTTTCGCTTTGATAATTGCTGGTCAAAATTATGAAACTACCAGTCTGTATATTTCTAATATATATGTAAAAAATAACACAACATATGTAGAGTTAAAAAGGAAGGATAAATGGTCACCAAATACAACAGTTATTTCCGCAAAAGTTTCTAAAAATTTGGATTGTGAAAATATCCAAATAAATAATTTACCTAATGTAGTTTCAACTAATGGAAAATATAAAGATTTAAGAGAGATTACAACGGAATACTCAATAGATCAAGCATTAGAAGATGGATGCTTTGTTATAGAAAATAATGAAATAAAATCAGAAAATAAAAAGCAATTGGATGAGTTCATTGAAAAAGAAGAAAATGGAGTCATACGAATATATAGTTGTGGAACAGGATATTTCAAAATTTCAGATATTCAACATAATAATGGTGTTATAAATATAAATGCATGTACTTTTAAGTTGGCAAATAATGAAATTGAAAAAATAATATATAATACAGGGACTAAAATTATAAAGAAAGGTTTTTTGAAAAATCAATATATAGATTATATATTATCAGATGAAATCAGAAATGAATTAATAGTGTGTACTATAAAAAACAATTAAAGTTTTTAAATTTTTTTACCTTTTTAAATATTCTAAGTAAAAAGTAGTATAATGTATTTGCATAATTATATTATGATACAAATTGCTGACTCTAATTGGGTTATCAATTTTGTATAACACACACAGAGAAATATCAACTTAATGGAGGTAGAATTATGAGTGAAAAATTATCATTTAGTAAACGGATTGGCATAGCTGCATTAGCACTTGTGATGCTGTTAACAGTTTTTCCAACTGTTAATGCACAAGCAGCAGAAAATTCCTACTATGGCGGACTTGAGTATGCATGGGAAGATTTAATTATTTACGATGCACCGTCTGGGGGAAATGTGATTGGAAAGATTTATAAAAATGAAAGTTTTACGCTTCTCTTACAAAATGCTCCAGCAGGATATTTGTGGGTAGACTACAGCACTTCTAGTGGAGCTAAACAAGGTTATATTCATATTGAACCGGATGAATGGGGTGGCCGGGACGATGGAGTTGCTGTAGTAAAGACTACATCTAATGTATATTATGGGCCTACTCATACAGGAGCAAACTATGTAAAAGCAGGAGCAGTATATGCTGGAGAATATGTTGCAGTTATTGCTGTATGTGGACAATCTGCATATGTAGAGTATAATACTTCTGCTGGTAGAAAACGTGGTTATGTGCCATATTACAATTTGGATGTGAAAAATTCTCCTGTTGCATGGAAATCTGTTTATAATTCTAATGGTGAAACTGATAGAGCAAGTCATGCTATGTACTTTGCAGGAAGTGCTACGGTTTATGCAGGTCCTACATCTTTGTATGCTTCGATTGGTTCTGTCTCTAATGAAACTATATATCGGTATGGGGGTGAAATCCACATAGGACCATATAATGCATACTATATTGAATACTATGTAACAGGTACAACTCAAGTAAAGAGTGGTTTTATTGTTTATTAATAATCCAGTTAACTGAAAGATGAGGTTATAAAAAATATAAAACTACTAACAAATAATAATTAATTCTTCTGTGTGTGGGTCAAGGAAGCTTTATAAGCTTCCTTGATTGTAAAAAATAACTATTTTATTTCGAGAATTAAAAAGAAAAATATATAAATTTTATACAAAAAAATAAAAATAT